>Ga0123356_10000038_pt1 | contig 142363 bp, 124 predicted proteins | sample TergutEmb28metaG_2_FD_92546 | JGI IMG/M metagenome (GOLD analysis project Ga0123356, IMG submission 92546) | Embiratermes neotenicus P3 segment gut microbial communities from Petit-Saut dam, French Guiana - Emb289 P3 | ecosystem: Host-associated > Arthropoda: Insects > Digestive system > Gut ... | reverse complement strand
TCTACTCCAGTGCCTGTATTACTGGATATACTTCCAGCTTGCATGTTGAAGGTTCCGTTCTCATACACACGCACTCCACAACTATTGCCGGATATTTCTCCGTCATGCATGTTGAAGGTTCCATCTGAAATAGCTACTCCAGTGCCTGTATTACTGGATATACTTCCAGCTTGCATGTTGAAGGTTCCGTTCTCATACACACCCACACCACAACTATTGCCGGATATTTCTCCGCCATTCATTGTAAAGATTCCGTTCTCAGACACATTTACTGCGAGATAATAAGATGATGAATTAATGATTTTTGTTCCCTGATTCATTTCTAATGTTCCGTCTACTGAAACCACTGTATAATGAGATTCCCCCAGCAAAGTAATATTTTCTAGTTCAAGGGTAACACCTGTGCCTACAGCAAAAAGAAAATTATAATAACCATCATCATATGAAGGACTTACAGTCCTATTTGCACCAATACCTTTTAAAATAATAGTAATATTGTCTCTATAATCGTAATAAAGGGATTGTGGATCAATTACTTCATTCTCAGTAACTTCCAAAATATAAATAGTGTCGCTTTCTGCGTTGTCTTGCAGCCAGGCAAGCTTATTTGCAATTCCTTCAAGCAATTCAAATGTAGCAGTAACAGTATCCGTTGGATCACTTGTAATACTGCCTAAATTTTCGGATCGTGTTACAGTTACGGTTATTTCATGACCCAAATCATCAATTTGCAGTAAATAGTCTTCGCTATTTGCGCCTTCGATGGCAATCTCATTCCTGAAATAATCCTCGCTATTTGCGCCTTCGATGGCAATCCTGTTCCACTGATAAAATATTGTCCCGCTGCCTGTAAGATCGCCGGTGTCTGCTGTCAGCGTCTGTCCCACTAGAGCATCTCCAATTATTGTTACTGTTCCGGAAAGAGGATATCTGGTGAAATTTTCATCATTAAATACTACCGGGGCATCTTCTGTGCCGTAAGCGCTGCCAAGTTTATCATAGATATATATTACCTCATTGGCGCCGGTTCCCTTATCATCTTTATCCAGATAAATAGTCAAATAATAATAGCCGGCAGGAACATCATTTACAGTCCCCGATAATACTAAAGTATTGGCAATGATTCCTATACTGCGATCCAAAACCAGCAGGTTGATGATCTCTGCCTCTTCCTCAAATAACTTTTCCAGAGTGAATAATGTTACTGCAGCGCCTTCGGGATATGAAACAACGTAATTAAAAGTTCCGCTTCCGGTATTATCTATTTTATCAAGCTGAATATCTGCTGTTACAATTATATCGCCGCTTGTTACGTTAAACGGTTCAGACGTACCGCTTGCAGCAGGGGTGGTATCCTCTGCTCTGGCATAGGCCAATACCCTTACCTGCCATTGCCACTGCCAATCGTTTAATTCAAGCTCAAAAAGGAAATCATCGCCGGTTTCCAGTTCTATTAATTCCAGTGTGTCAATTATTTCATCGCTGTAAATATCCACTTTGGTGAATAAGACTTCGTATTTGGCAAACAGCATGCCTGGGTACACTGTCCGCTCTGATGTATTATTAACACCGATATTGATTAAAACTTTACCGTAACCCGGTGCAGCCATTGATGTATCAAAGAAATTGTCACAGGCGGTAAAGCAGAGAACAGCGAATAAAACGCTGTAAATAAATAGTTGTATCTTTTTCATTAGTTAGTTCCTATAATAATGTCTCTCTCCAATCGTGAGAGGAGTCGAGCTATAATCATTAAAACTATATGTAACAGTGATATTAGTATCGCTACCACCAAAAATAAAGTGAACAAAATGAGGCCAAGAGCCATCATAAGTAATCCAATTATTACTTATCATTCTTCTTTCGGTTACATGAAATGTTATTTGAGTTGCAGTAACTGTAAAAGTACCTCGATAAAAAACATATAATTCATCTTCATACACAAATGTATTTCCTGTAAATGTAAATTGTGTTGCTCCTCGATACCACCTTCCCTCAAATTTTCCTATGTCTACATAAGGTTCTACAATTTTAGTTGGAAGACTAGTAAGACTACCTCCACCTCCAGAACGACTCACTGTTACTGTAATGGTAGAACCAACATCACCAGATTGCACGGTGTAATCACTACTATTTGACCCTATATTAGTATTTCCTCGCCTCCACTGGTAGGTAATGGTGCCGCTGCCGCCAAGATTACTGGTAATTGCTGTTAGTGTATGTCTAACCATAGCAGTACCGGTAATGCTTACCATTCCGGTCAAGGGGGTATATACAGGCATACTGGTAACGCTGCCTATATTACCTGAACGGCTTACCGTAACAGTAATGGCATGCTCACTATCGTCATCCTGCACAATATAGGTTTGATTATTTGCATCATTAATAGCAATTCCACTCCTGTTCCACTGATAAAAAATAGTTCCGCTGCCGCCCAGACTGCTGGTGTTTGCCGTCAGCGTAGATCCAATCATAACAGTTCCGTTAATACTCACGGTTCCGGTCAGAGCAGTCTGTATCATTACGGTAATTTGGGTAAAGTATGGTTTGCCTTCATTCTCCACGTACAGGCCAATTATATAGTTCTTGCCGGTCTCCATGCCTTCAGTGTCAAATGTATATTCCAATTCGTTTCCGCCAGAGACGCCGTTTAATGTCCATTTATGGTTTGAATATCCACTGGTGTTAGGTGTAAATACAATTACATCGCCGGGCGTAATTTTGACGGTATTACCGGCGATTTGTTCGTCATCCTGCCTTCTAATACCGATAGTACCGTCATAATCCGCCCAATAACTTATAATGTTAATGCCCGCCTGTTGTTTTGTGGTTATTGAGATATGTGTCTGTGTGCCTGCTTCATAATTATTATTACTTGCAGAACGCGCATAGAACCAATATTCAGTACCGGCGGTTAAACCTGTAAAAACCGGATCGGTTTGCCAGTCTCTAAAAAGGGAATCGTTGTAGTAGTAGCTGTAGCTGTATTCAACATCCTGACCAGTACTTGCGGTTATAGAATTCAGGGTAACGTTGTTCATACCAGTAACGGCAGCACTTGGGCTGCCTACAGCTTCACCTGCAACTTTATAAATAACGATGCTTCCTGCTTCTAATCCGTTTATTTCGTCGTTATAATCTTCCAGCGCAGCAATATTAAAAGTAACAAGATATTCCCCGGCATTAACAGGTTCGGAATCAAGGCCGTTATACAATACCGTTATTGCCCCTGTAATTTTTTCTATTGGCGTTATATTTACAATTTTTGGATCTCCGTCATAGTTAAAGTATCCTGTTCCTGTGATGTAAAAATCATAAATATTTAGAGTTTGTATATCCTCCCGGTAAACTTTTATTGTATAAGTTCTGGAATTACCATTCTCTGCAATTACGCTAATATAAAATGTATTTTCTCCTATATTTAAATCTAACGGAACATTTATTATGCTGGAGGGATTTATTATATAAGCTTTAGTATCAGCCAAAATCGCTGTTATTGTAATATTTTCTATAGCATTTGCAACAATTACGTAATAGTAATGTGTATAAGGATGAAAATGAGACTCATGTTCACCTAATCCATATGCAAAAGACAGAAATCCCTCACTTACCTCCAGGCTAGTCAGGATATTATTACCTGACAATTGCAATTGTGTTTCATCATCGCAGGAACCAATAAATAATGCGAATATAAAGATAAGACCAAGCATTCCGGCTGCAGGCAGTAATTTCCTTATTTTATGTTTCATATATCCCCCTTTTTTCAATTATACCCACCTGTATGATAATAACATACCTTATGGTAACTAATCAATACCCTACAGTAAAGATATAATTAAATAAATACCAACCAATTAGATAAGAATTGAGGGTGCATGACTGATATACGCCTGATCCTGGCAGAAAATATGAAGAAATACCGCAAAATTCAGAGGATTTCACAGGAAAAGCTGGCTGAAAGGATAAATACTGCGCCAAATTATATAGCAATGATAGAAGTAGGAAAAAAATTCCCCTCCGCCGGCATGCTCGGACGAATTGCACAGGCTCTGAATGTTGACACTCCTGAACTTTTTACAACCAATACTGTAATGTTTATGTCTAATAATAATAAATCAGTTGAACGCCTGTACCAGGAAATATTATTTGATTTTGATAAATTTGAAAATGATTATAAACAATTTAAAAAAGCAATCTCTGAAAAAATCAAGCAGTGGCAACAAAGCTGATTGTTTTATTATATTCCTTCACAGTTCTGACATCCAATACTACAATAACTGGACAATTGTCCGACAATTGTATATATTCATTAAAGAGGTATAAAAATGGAATTTATGACTGTTCGCGAGTTAAGCAAGTCACCTAAAGATACGCTTTCAAGACTGTCTAAGTACGGTAAGGCTGTTTTGACCAATAACGGAAAACCGCAGGCTTTAATAATTAAAATTGATGGAGATAAGTTTGAACAAACTTTATCTCTCTTACAGAAACTTGAGTTTATGCAAAATCTAACCGAAATGAGACTAACTTCGTTACAGAACGGCAATACTAATATGTCTCTGGATGAAATTAATAAAGAGATTGCCGAAGCCAGAAAAAAACATAAATGAAAGTTGTTTTAGATACAAATGTACTTATATCCGCTATTTTAAGTAATGGCCCTCCTGCTGTTATAGCAGATTTAATGGCAAATGGAAAACTAATACCGTTTTACAATGAGCTTATAATTGAAGAATATTGGGATGTATTGCACCGGAAAAAATTTAATTTTCAAAATATACAAATAGATCGATTTTTAGATACAATAGTAAAAGCAGGTATAGCAGTAAAAGCGGATACTTCCAATTTAATCAAAATTCAGGATGAAGATGATCGAAAATTTTACGATGTTGCCATGGCATCGTTTGCTTACCTTATTACCGGAAATATAAGACACTACCCAAAAGAACCATTTATTGTCACCCCTGCCGAATTCTTAAAAATATATCAGGGCTCAGTCATTTAAAGCACGGTGTCAGAGATAAAGCAGGCGGTGACAGGCACGTTTTTCCTTGTTACAATGCTATATGATTAACAATGACTACAAATGTTTGGGTTCTGCGGCGGAAAAAAAGGTGGCTTTTTTCAAAAATGAGAAGATTTCATATTTTGCTTCTTCCATGATGGCGGGAATATACGTCGGGCTCTGCATGATAACGATTCTGGTTATGGCCGGAGCGCTTGATAATTTTGCGGGAATTAAAATCCTGCAGGGGATAAGCTTTGCAGCAGCGCTGAGCCTCGTTGTTTTTGCCGGGGCGGAGCTGTTCACAGGCAATGTTTTTGTTATGACAGCAGGGGTCATGCTAAAAACAGTCAAGGCCCTTGACGGGATAAAACTCTGCGTTTTTTGTTATTTGGGTAATTTTGCAGGTTCAGTGCTTATCGCAGCCCTTTTTCTGGGAACAGGTTATTTACAAGGGCCGGTGCTGGAAGCGGCGCATACTGCAATGTACAGTAAAACAGAACCTTTTTTCACAGAGTTATTTGTACGGGGTATTCTGTGTAACATTCTTGTTTGCGCAGGCGTTTGGTGCATGTACAGACTGCAAAGCGAGACCAGTAAACTTGTCATGATTTTCTGGTGTATATATATATTTGTTCTATGCGGTTTTGAACACTCAATAGCCAATATGACCCTCTTTAGTATGGAAGCCATGGCCGGCGTCAATGCAGCAACAATGGGCAAGATGCTTTTCAATTTATCAGCTACAACGATGGGCAATATAATCGGCGGCGCTGCGCTCTCATTGGCCTACTGGTCTATCGCAAGAAAAGCCGTGTAAAAAATTATACCTCTTGCGCAATAGCATCTATATCATTCTGCGAATCTTTTGTGTGACTGCTTGCTTCTTCAAGAATTCTGCAGCGCAGTACTGTTCCAGGCGGCGGAATTTTTCCTTTGCACCTGACAAGAGTTTTTAAATAATTATCTGTTATCCCGCGGCAATAGTTTTCTCTTTGTTTTTTTCCATCTTCAATTAAGACATCAACTTCCCTGCCAGCCCAGCGGCGCACATAGGCCGCTCTGCCCTGCCAGGCCAAATCCGTAAAAAGCTGCACGCGTTTAATCACTTCGTTATCTGAAACTGAACCGGAAAACGAAAAAGCAGGCGTGCCGTCTCTCTTTGAATAGGGAAACACATGTATCCAGGCAAAATCAAGCTTTTTTATCATTTCGAATGTTTCCTCAAATTCGATACCTGTTTCACCGGGAAAACCGGCAATAATATCACATGTTATAAATGGATCACGCTTTGCGCCGCGAAGAAGACAGACGGCTCTCTGCACGGTTTCGCCATTATAAGAGCGTCCCATTCTTTCAAGGATTTTTTTACTGCAAGATTGAACAGACAGGTGAAAATGAGGACGGATTCTTGAATGCGCCAATACACTGCACAATTTTTCATCTATCCTGTCAGGAGCAAGAGAAGACAAACGCAAAGCAATTTTTTCAGTATTATTTATCAGGTACTCCAGTAATTCCGCAAGACACCCCACTCCCCAATCCCTATTCCCCACTCCCTGCCCCCCGAGCCCCACTCCCCAATCCCTATTCCCCACTCCCCAATCCCCATTCCCTAACCCCTGATCCCTATTCCCTAACCCCCAATCCCTATACTGACAAATATTAACGCCTGTAAGCACAGCTTCTGCGTGATTTTGTTCAAGTATTCCAAGGCGTGACAAAACTTCGCTTGCATCGAGGCTGACACTGGCTCCGCGCGCAAGCCGGATTTTACAATATGTGCAATGATTATCGCATCCGTCCTGAATTTTTAAAAAACTTCTTGTATGACTGGAAAACTTCTGCGGATTAAACTGAAAAACAGCCGCTTCAGGCTTTTTGTTGCCTCCCTGCGTTTTTTCCCATTCCCTGACCGCTTCACAAATATCACTGCCGTAATTTATATGATTAATTAAATCCAGAATACTTTCTTTATAAACAATAAAAAGACGCTGCCTGCCTTGCCCTGCGGCAGTTTCCAGCTTCAGGAGGTCTTCCCTGTTTAATTGCGCATAACAGCCTGTAACAAGAACGCATGCATCAGGATAATCTCTCAAACATTTTCTGATTACACGCCTTGCCTTTTGGTCGGCCTTTGACGTTACGGCGCATGTATTTATGATAACTACAGAAGGGTTTAATGTTTCACGCAGGCAGGAAGCAAAACCCGCCTGTAAAAATGAGTCCGTTACAGCTTCGCTTTCAAGCTGGTTAAGTTTGCATCCCAGTGTTTGTACCAGAAAAGAAGACATTATTTACAGAACTATTGAGCGCCCATTGTACGTCTTATTCGTTCAATCCCGCGCTGTGCATCTGACAATTGGGAATTGAGAGAAAGCGCCCGCTCGTACGCTTCCATGGCGCTGCTTAACTCTCCTGCGCTTTCACGCGTATATGCAAGCCTTACCCACCATGCTGCATTGCCAGGCACCCAATGTACCGCTGTGGAAAGCGCAATATCAGCATGCCTGAATTTTCCCTGACGGATATATATCTCTCCCATAAAATAATAAACCTGATCGATTCTTGCGCCTTCGGGAGCAGACTGCGCATACTCCTGAAAAAATTGCAGCGCTTCATCGTTTCTGCCAAGGTAATAATTAATTTCTCCGAGAATCTGCGTTATCCGCACATCAAAACGGTGAATAGCCCTGCCGGCGCGCGCATAACGCATGGCCTCTTCAAAGCGGTTAAGCCGGATTAATGACCAGCAGATTACAACATGCGATTCCAGATTATTCGGGTTTATGGCGATTTCATCGCGGCATATCTGAACTGAACGCTCAAAATTGCCGGCACGGTATTCTGCAAGCGCATCAGGAGGCCTTGCCTGCGCATGGATATTAAAAGAAAGAACGGATAAAAGAAGGCAAACCGCAGGGAAAAAATATTTTCTCATAGATTATTTTTCCCGACCATTGTGCATCTGCCGTTGAATATACAGCCTGTTTCCATATATATTTCCGGCGCCGTTACATTTCCGGACAGTCTGCCTGTAATAGTGACTTCAACTTTTTCTACAGCGGTAACATCACCCTTAACTTTACCGCGGATAAGAACACGCAGGGCGTGAATATTGGCGTTTACGATCGCATTCTCGTCTATAACAAGCAAACCGGTAGCGCTTATTTCTCCGGAAACCTTGCCTCTTATAAGAAACGGTTTTTCAAAGCGCAATGTTCCCGTAAAATCAATATCTGAAGACAGTATTGTGTCAAAATCAGCATCTTCAAGAAAATCATTGTATACTTCAGTCATTGCTGCCCCCGTATTTCTGCGATTATAACAAAATATAAAAGCTTGCGCAAGCCGGAAAAAGGTGGTACCATAAATTTGATGCTGTTTATCGATGAATCATGAAACTTTGTTTCATGTTCAGTTTCATTACGGCTATTGGGCCGGATAATTATGGAGGTTAACATGGACTTTGTTTCGGAAATGAAAGCAAAAGCTGCATCTTCACCTAAAAGGCTTGTTTTACCCGAGGGTATGGACGAGCGTATTATCAGAACAGCCAGAGTGCTTCTGGATCAGAAACTGGCGGCAGGCGTTACACTCCTTGGAAAAGTTGCAGAGATTCAGAAAATTGCAGTAGCAGAAGGCGTAGATCTTGAAGGTATCGATATTATTCATCCCGGAATTGACACTCATCTGGAAAGATATGCCGAAGAATATTATCAGCTTAGAAAAAATAAGGGAATGACAAAAGATCAGGCAAGAATTGATATAACAGACACATTGCGCTGGGGCGCCATGATGGTTTATTTACAGGATGCGGATGCAATTGTCGCCGGAGCTTTAAATCCAACAAGCGATGTGCTTAGAGCCGGCCTTTCAATTATAGGAACTGCGCCCGGCATTAAAACCGCATCTTCCTGTTTTGTAATGACAGGTTTGGATCCTCACTACGGAAAAGAAGGCGCAATGATTTTTACTGATTGCGCTGTTGTGCCCGATCCTCTTGCTGAACAGCTTGCAGACATTACAGAATGCGCAGCCCAGTCTTGCCGGGAATATTTAAGCGTTGAGCCGGTTGTCGCCCTCTTGTCTTTTTCAACCAAGGGTTCTGCCAAACATGATCATGTGACGAAAGTACAGAATACTGTTGAAATTTTGGAAAAAAGAAATCCCGGTTTTGCTTTTGACGGTGAATTACAGGCCGATGCCGCGCTTGTTCCGTCCGTACTTGATAAAAAAGCGCCCGGCAGCTCTATTCGCGGAAAAGTCAATGTCCTTGTTTTCCCGGATTTAAATTCGGGTAATATAGGTTATAAACTGGTGCAGCGTTTGGGGAATGCCCAGGCATACGGTCCATTTTTACAGGGCTTTGCAAAACCAATCAGCGATTTATCAAGAGGCGCGTCTGTTGATGATATCGTAACAACTTGCACTGTAACATTGGCAAAGGGAGCATCTAACTAATTTTAATATAATGATAATCAAAATTGATTTTTAACTGCTGTTAGTGCCGGAGCAGTAAATTTTCCTGCATCAAAAATAGTAGTTGCTAATTCTATAAATACAAGTCTATAATGGATCATTATTCTATGATCCAAAATGTTTAAGGGGGAACAAATGGCAACAATAAAAAAAACTGCCGGAGCAAAAACTGCTTCAGCAAATACTGCAGTGAAAAAAACAGCTGTTAAGGCAGCAGCGGCAAAACCGGCCGTAAAAAAAGCAGCGGCGAAACCAGCAGCAAAAGCAGCGGCGAAACCAGCAGCGAAAGCAGCGGCAAAACCGGCAGCGAAAGCAGCGGCAAAACCGGCAGCGAAAGCAGCGGCGAAACCAGCAGCAAAAGCAGCAGCAAAACCGGCAGCGAAAACAGCGGCGAAACCAGCAGCAAAAGCAGCGGCAAAACCGGCAGCGAAAGCAGCGGCGAAACCAGCAGCAAAAGCAGCGGCAAAACCAGCAGCGAAAGCAGCGGCAAAACCGGCAGCGAAAGCAGCAGCGAAACCGGCAGCAAAAGCAGCGGCAAAACCGGCAGTGAAAAAAGCAACCGGAGCAGCCGATGTAAAATTCCGCAATCTCTTTGATGCCTATGCTCAGGGAAAGCTTCCTTTTGCCCACGGTTACATCGTTTCTTCATTCTTCAGTGAAAAAACCAATTATTCAATTTATGAAATTGTATCTTATGCAGGGGTTAAAGAAATTTTTCCAACTGCAGAAGGCTTGCAATTTATTACAGGCGGCAAGAAATTATACATTCTTGTAGAACCTGACACCTATCAGATTAAATTCCAGGAACCTGTTTCAAGAGCGGAAGGAGAAAAAATTCCAAAGCGGTTCAGCGAACTGGAAATTATAACTGCAAGAAACCAGGCAAAGATAATGGTTGCAAAAGAACCCAATGAATCTTACGGTTCGTTTACAATTTTAAAACCCATGGGTATTAACTTTTCAATAGTTTTTTATGATCTGCCGGATGTGTATGATACTCTCGGAGCTTTCTTTGTAGATTCTCTTAACAGATTCAGAAAGGTTCCGGAATCTGACGCCAAAAAAGCTGCTCAAATAATTATATCTACCATAAAAAAATCAATGGGCTTCCAGAGCGAATTTCAGTAATTTGCCAGCGGTTTACGGTTTAGTTACAGCTGTAAACCGCTGTATATTTAAAAATAGTCTAATGCCGTTTTTTACGGCACATCCAAAAAAAAATACCATAAGAGATATCCTATGAAAAAAAATGTAATATTTTGTTTTATATTGTTAGTTTTGTTTATTCATAATATAAATGCTCAGCAGCTTGGTGAATTATATTCAGACAGAACCTTTTCCATGTCAATGCCAAGAGGATGGCAAACAATGGATTTTAATCAGAAATATTTAAGTATAGTCGGACCGGTAGACGGAGGACTTACTCCGAATATCGGTTTTGCGGATGAAGATTATTCAGGAGCAATTTCAGGTTATATTGATGCGGCATTAGCTTTATTTCCGCTAATTTTTTCTGATTTTACATTATTGGCAAGATCTGGTTTTACAACAAACTCTGGAATTACAGGCGAAAGCATTACATACCGGGCAACTATGGGCAGTATTCAGGTAAGACAAAAAATGTATGCTTTTCCAAACAGAGACGGAACATCAGTATTAATAATAAGCTGTACTGCTCCATTAACGAACGGCGAAAGGTATGACCCCATATTTGATGCGTCTGTAAAAACATTTAACTGGACAAGATAATCATCAATCTATAAAAAAAAAGGCTGCCCTTAGTGTCCTGTAAATAACAGGAACCAGGACAGCCTTTAACAAGCAACTTTAATAATTTTACTTTGCTGCTTCTGTCTTGGCAATTTCTGCCTGAGCTACTGCCAGTAATGCAATAGGTACAGAATACGGAGAGCAGGAAACGTAGTTTAATCCTGCATCCATACAGAAACGTACGTTTTCAGGGTTGGCGCCATGCTCGCCGCATAAACCGCACACAAGATCAGGACGTGTAAGCCTTCCGCGGTCTGTAGCAAGAGCTATAAGTTCTTTTACTCTTGGATCCAGAGTCGAGAAGGGATTGCCGTTTATAAGGTCGAACAGAGTGTAATCCGGCATAAATGTTGTAAAATCGTCCCTTGAAATACCCAAAGTTGTCTGGGTTAAATCGTTGGTGCCGAAGCTGAAGAAACGTCCGTATTTTGCAATATCTCCGGCGCCAAGAGCAGCGGCTGGCAGCTCTATCATGGTTCCGATCTTGTACTCTACTTCCTTCGCTTTTAATTCCTTGCGTAGCGATTCCTCAATATCGACAATACCCAAATAATTGGAACCTTCAATCTTCTTGCCGTATGCAATGAGTTTTAATTCTGCGTCATTCATTACAATTGGAACCATAATTTCCGGTCTTGCATCGATTTTTTCGGTGCGCAGTTTGTAAGAAGCTTCAAATATCGCTTTTACCTGCATTGCGTATATTTCGGGGTACGAGACTGCAATACGGCAGCCGCGATGACCGAGCATCGGGTTAAACTCATGCAGAGCGTCAATACGCGCTGTAATGTCAGCTTTGGACGGCTTGGTGTTTTTTGTTTTGGTAACATGATTAATGTAAGCCTGCATTTCCTCGTTGCTTCTTGGCATAAACTCATGAAGAGGAGAATCCAAAAGACGTATGGTTACTTCTTTTCCCGCCATTACTTTCATGATGCCGTAGAAATCGTCTCTCTGCATAATCTGAAGTTTATTAAGAGCTTTCTGGCGTTCTTTTTTATCGTCAGTCAAAAGCATGTCACGGAAAACATTAATGCGATCCGCCTTAAAGAACATATGTTCTGTACGGCAAAGCCCAACGCCCTCTGCTCCAAAGCTTAGCGCCAAAGCAGCATCCCGGGGAGTATCGGCATTACAGCGAACATGGAAATCTTTAAGGAATGATTTTGAAAGTTCGATAAAATCAAGAAGCCCTGAGCCTTTGGGATCCGGTTCGATTAAATCGGCAACTCCCAGATAGACTCTTGATTCACCGTAGAAAGGAACATCAATAGTGATGTAATCGCCTTCAGAGAAACTCAAGCCTTCAAGCGTCGCCTTTTTCCCCTTAATTTTTAATGTAGGCGAAACTAAAGATACTTTCCCATACTGACGCGCAACTACAGAGGCGTGAGCTGAATAGCCGCCCTCCGCTGTTAATACGCCGGTGCTTACTTCGATTGCTTTTACGTCTTCTGCAAAAGATGATTCAAGAACCAGAATACAGCGGTCATCTTCGCCGTGCTGCGCAGCAATTTTTTTTGCTTCTAAAAGCGTGTCTGTACTGAAATAAACACGTCCGATAGCAGCGCCGGGTGCGCCTGCAATACCGCCCTTCCACGACTTGAACCCCTTTACGCTTGCTGTATTTATTACAGGATGCAGAATTTCATTAAGCCGTATCGGATCGATAATTTTAATAATATATGAGGTGTCGACAATCTTGCGCTTTGCAAGATCCAGAAGGAGTTTTAAGTCCGCCTGGGTGGATTTTTGATCTACAAGCCTTTGTTCAATGAGCCACAATTTGCCGTTTTCAACTGTAAAACGTACCTGGCGGATTTCCTTGAACTTGTCTTCAAGAGTCCAGCCGATTTTTTCAAGCTGTTTAAGGTGAGCAGAATCAATCTTGTTAACTTCATGGCCTGTCGCGCCGATTTCGTTGAACTTGCCGGTGTAATAATTACCCTGAAGTTTTTTCTCTCCCGTTACGACATTGCGGCTGAAAAAATAGCCGGAGCAGGAATCTTTACCGTAGTTTCCGTATACCATAGGCTGAACAACAATAGCTGTATCATTGTCATTTTGCTCGTCAATTTTAAGCATTCTTGAAATTTCACTAATTGTAAACATAAGCTGGGCATCAGCATCATCAAAGAAACCCTTGGGAAAGTATTTGGCATATTCATCCATGTACTCTACTGCGGATTTTCTTTTCGGCAGCGGCTTGTCATCATCTTTGCCAAGTTCATTGGAAGGCCCTTTTAATCCCAAAAGACGTCTTAAAAGTTTTAATTTATCGGAAATTTCATCTTTTTCCTTGGGCTTGTCTTCCAGTTCCTTGATCCTTTCCTGGATCATCATCATTCCGCATATAAGGAATAAAACTTCATTTACAGCAAAATCATTTCCTACCCATTTGGCAAAACCGTTTATAGTTGGTTTTACAAGACCGAAGTTATGCAAAGCAGGGTAAGCTGATATTGCCATGTTTGATGAAATTATCACCTTTAAAAGCATGGGGTTATCAGTATCCCCGTAATTCTTGCCGACAAGCTTTGAGCATTTTCCCAAAAGATCAAAGATGTCTTTCTTTATAAGCTTAATATCAATATCAGATGCAAGTTCAGTATCCAGGATAAACCCGGGCAGGATAGGAAAGCCAAGTTCGGCAAATTCATTAGCCTGACGGCCGCGAATACCCAGCAACTCTGAATTAACTTTCGCAGGTATTACGTCATTCTGGCTGAAATAATGTAATCTTGAGTCCATATAACTTCCTTATTTAAAACAGTTTTAGCACGGAATTAACCGGGCCGTGCAGGAATGCTTCGAACATTTGACTGGCTCCCTGCGACAGATAACGCTGCAGCTTTGCTACATCCTGAATATTATCCCCTGCTACGGCAAATTCAATAGCAGTGCCGTGTTTTACCTTGCCCCATTTAAACAGGGAGTTAATGTCTAAAATACGCTCGTTCTCATAATAGATGAATACTTCCAGACTTGGATGTTTTGCCTTATAACTAGCAACGATTTTCTTCCAGGCTTCGACGTTTCCGTTATGAAAAAGTTCATTCTTTACTACTACGGCATATCTTGGAGTCATCCTCTTTGTTCCGCCGGAAGATTGAACCACCGGTACAGGCGCTGCTTTCTTTGCAGGAGCCGCTGCTGCAGATGTTTTCTTTGCTGCAGCCTTACCCTTGACAGCCGCCTTTGGTTTAGCGCTCTTTGGTTCCGAAGCTTTTTTAGGTTTGGAAACTTTTTTAACGGTAAACTTACCCTTTGTAAGAGAAGCCGGAGCTGTTACCTTGGAACCCTCAAAAAGTTTTAAGGCAAGTTCCGCCGCTTTTACACAATTATCGTTTGTTGCGCCGCCCTGAAAACCTGCATAAATCACCATCAGTTCGCGTTTGCGTAATTGACCAAATCCTTCCAGTTCTTCAATTACCTTGGGATTAGCTATTAAAAGCCCAAGTTCCGGATGATAGTAAGCGGCAATAAGATCAACGCCGTTCCACTTTCCAAATTCTTTTGCAAGAACCGATAAATCACTAACTGTATTTGAAAGATTGGTTGAAGCTGTCTTATAACCAAGTTTATCAACAAGCAGCATTCTTAAAAGAAGACCTATTCTGTTGCTTGTTAATTCGTTATCATCCATTTCATAAATAATATCGCCGAGATTACCGGCGCTTGCAGCAATTTCCATTGTTTTTTTAATATGTCTAACCGCGCTGTTAAAACCTGCACGGGTAGAAAGCATTTCAAGATTAACGGTATCCGCCATATCTTCTCCTTGATTTTTGAAAAAAAGCGCCCCCGAGAAATTACCGGGGGCGCCTGGAAAACACACTCGCATTGGAAACCTGACTTTTTTTAAAAGCCAGGTTGTTATCCTTACGTTACCCTATTAAAGTTCTGCAATTCCGCCGCGTCCGCCTTTCTTGGCTTTTGCTCTTGAATCAACAACACCCTTCTTCTTGGGAGCTGCCTTGGCTTTTGGAGCCGGGATTGCCGCCGGCCTTGGTTTCGGAGCAGGAGCTGCAACAGCGGTAGTATCTTCTTCAACAATGGTAGCAAAGGACTGATTAATGTCTTCGCGAACTGTTGATCTTCTGCGGCTGAATGACGCAAATGCGGCATCCTGGAAGCCCTTGGATACGCCATGGAGGAATTCGTTAAGAACGTTTGCCATTGCATCCAATGTAACTTTCTTTCTCTTGATGGAGGTTATGTCTACATCAAGGAGAATACCCGGCTGCAGGTGGTATGGGTTAATCATGTAATCGAATCTGTAGTATTCTTTTTCAAGCCACTGAAGCCTTTCTTCCATTACACGTCTTTCGATTGGATAAAGGAAGTCGTACATTTTTCTCATTCTGTCGCGCATCCTTATAATTCTGGTGCGGATTCTGTCTTTTTCATAAATGTACGTGCGGTTTGACTTTTCAACTTCGGTTTCTGCCGATTTAACAAAGGAAATTTCGTCCCAAACCTTGGCAATGTCTTCATAGACCGGTTCGCCTGATTTTTCCTTGATTGTCTTGCGGATCTTGCTCTTGTTCTTTTTCGCCAGATCTTCAAAGTCATTAACTGCAAAAAAGCTCTTTTTATCCTGATAAATAACTTCAAGAACATCCCAGAGGTGCTGAACTTCAGTTTCAAAGCTCTTAATCTGGACATCATAGGCCTTGCGGTCTTCGATGAGCTGCGCATTGTCAAAGTAGCGAAGCTTGATGCCATAGCGCTCGTCCGGAAGATTTACAATATCAGTGTCTTCATATTCGCGAATAATTACTTCGCGGCCGTTTTTAAGGTTTTCGATGTACTGATATCCCATTTTTGAGGTGTCAAGAATCGCTGTGATGGAGTTGATCGCCGTGTTAAAACCGCGGTTGCGGATATTTTCCATGTCGATGATCTTCTTGATATTCTCGCGGATATTAAGGGCATCGAAGGATTCAGGATCAATTTCGGCGCGGAGGTCTGTGATTCTCTCCATTAATTTCTTTGCCATGAAAGTATAGCGCTTGGATTTGGGATCGTCAATTTCATCATCTGTTAAACCGTCTACCCTGTTAAGCTTGGTGAAAATAATTTCACTGTCTGAAAGCTCTTCAAGACCCTGATCGATTCTGTCGTCTTTAATCTGTTCGATAATTTTGTCAATTGTGTCGATGATGTGTTTTGCGATTAAATCTTTGATAAGGAATTCAACCGTTACCTGATAATGGAAAATCGGGCTTATAAGTTCTGCATCAAGAATGTTGACAGAAAGTTTTACGTCAGTTACGGTCTTTGGCTTAAGCTGGTTGTCTTTGAATGCGCACTTTACAATTGAATATGCATTTTCACCGCGGACAAACGCGCCTGTATCTGTTTTCTGGCGAAGGATGCTGTTGGTGTGGGTTTCAAGTTCGTTGACTCCCCTTTGAATGTGGCCCTGAAGATGGCCGTACATATTTACAACTGATTTCTCAATTTCGCCGGTGTTGAACTTGTCGGCTCCGCCTACTTCATCCAGCAGGATGGCGATTTCTTTCGGCGTATAGCGTGACAGGACTTTTGTTTCTTCCCTGTCAACAAAGTTACGCACTTTCTTTACCATTTCATCTTCGCTCGTTACCATGTAACGGTTGAACATGTTCTGGTAATTTTGGTTGAAGTAATTATACAGCTTTTCTTTTAAGCCGCCCATTATATCAAGGCGCTCTAAAACGTCCTTGGGCAGCCTTGCTGTCAGGTGGTGGATAACCTTATTGGTCTCTTCCTCCAATAATAAATTAACTTCAGCCTGCTGATCACGGTATTCCTGGGCTAATGAATTGCGTGAACCGACTGCGCTTGGTTTCTCCGGATGGAACACATTCGGGGATTTGGGCAGATCAATTGCTCCCATATAACTCTCCTTAAATAATTTTTTTATACTACTACCTTTTTAAAGAATAACACATTTTCAATTTGATTGTAAAGCCTTTTTTCCGAATATATCTTCTATAAAAAAGCCTAGCCAATTTCCGGAAAATATGTTAAAATACAGGTATGAATAATAAAAGCCTCAAAACCGTCAAATTTCTCCTGCCGCTTGTTTTAGCGGTATTTTGCGGCCTTTCAAGCCTTTTTGCCCAGAGAGCCCCGATAAACGTAAATCTGATAATCGACAGTTCCGCCTCTTTTTCTGCCGTAAAAGATGAAGTTACCGCGTGGATTTCAAGCCGCCTGGATGAGATACTGGTAGACGAAGACAGAATCACTGTCTGGAGCGCCGGAGATGAAGCCAGGATCATTTATACAGCCAGGATAGATGCAAGCGCAAAGGAAGCCGTAAAAAGAAGCATCCGGGATATTTCTCCTTCCGGCGATAATCCTGATTTTTCCTCGGCTTTAAGAGAAGCGGCTTCCAATCAGAGTACGCCCTATGGTTACACACTGCTTGTAAGCGCGTCTTCCGATGCGCTTTCTTCGGTTATTGGAAACCCGCAGAGAAATCTTCTGCGCTTTTCCAGAGTCGAAGAATTTACTTCCTGGCGCGCGCTTGTTGTCGGATTAAATCTTGATGCAAGAGTTTCAAGGGCAGCAACTGCTTATTTTAACAACTAGCAATGATTAATGTTTGACATCATACTTTCATTTTTTGCTCGCAATGAATCTTTTATCCTTACCACTCATGATTCACCTGATGCAGACGGGCTTGGAGCTGAGCTTGTCTTTGCTTTGATCTTAAAAAGGATGGGCAAGAAGGTAAGGATAATAAACTCGTCCGCTGTTCCTAAATATCTTCATTTTATTGACTGCGAAGAAAGCCATGATTACTGCAAAATAGAGGTATGGAATTCCGATGAACATTCCTGCATTCTGGAAGACTCATCGCTTGTTATTCTGGATACATCGGAGGAACATCATCTTGGCTCCATAAGAGAGATCATTAAAAAGGTAAAAGAAACATTTATTATTGATCATCATGAGCCGAAACCTGCATCCAGGTTAAGGGGTTTTGTGGATTCATCGGCATCTTCTACATCGGAGCTGTCGATAGAACTTGCCTGTGAGCTTGGAGCGGAACTTGATCCGCACACGGCAACCGCAGCCTATGCCGGTATTGTTTTTGACTCGGGGTTTTTTGCCTATCCAAAGACAAGCATAAGGACATTCAAGGCTGCAATAAAAACCCTTGAATGGGGAGCAGCTCCGAATCATATTTATAAAAAGATGATGGAAAACTCATCATTCGCATCGCTTCTTCTTCAGAAACAGGCGCTTTCGAATCTTGAATTTCATGCGGGAAGAAAGCTTGCCGTAATGATCCTGCGCTGGGAGGATTTTATAAAAGCGGAAGCGGAATTCGATGAAGTAGAAAATATTGTCGGCATCCCTTTAAAGGCGCGGGAAGTGGAAATTTCCATTTTATTAAGGGAAAAGGAACACGGAGAAGTTTTCTGTTCCCTGAGATCCAAGGGCGCATTAAATGTTTCAAAAATTGCCCAGAATTTCGGAGGCGGGGGACATGTTACTGCCGCAGGTTTTCGCAGTTATATAGGTATGGAAGAAATTGTAAAAAAACTACTGGCCTGCGTGGAATCACGGCTATAAAAAATAAAAGTAGGCGTTTAATGAATAAAAGTTTAATTGGTTTATATATTTGCATCGCATTATTATCTGTTTTTGTAATAATATTTCTGGCTACAGGTTCCTGGAAGTTTTTTTTTCAACCGGAAGCAAATGAGGATACAAGGACAAGAATTGTAACTCCGCGGGAAATAGACATAAATTCAATTGCAGGGCAAACGGGTGTTATTACATGGGAAGAAAGCCTTGTCACCAAGCTGCCAATGGAAGACGGCGAAATAGTTATCGCTGTTCTGAACAGGGAGAGTGAATTCGGCCATGCAGAAGAGCAATTTGTTATTTACCGCATAGCCGCCGATTCTTTAAGCCCTGTGTATATAACATTCATAAGCTACGATGAAGGGATCAGGGGATACAGGCGGATGTGGAATGATGATACTGCCGCAACAAGGGCAGAGACTGCAACCATTTTCAGCCAGGATCTTGTCGGCGACAGAAACTTCTGCATCATTGTAACAGGGATGAATGCCAATAACGAACACACCATGACCATTTTCAGGCGCAGCCCCAATCAGAGTCCGCAAGCGCCGTTTAACAAAATAGCTCAATTACAAATCGCAGGCTCTATTATCATCCAGGAAACCCCCCGTACCCTTGCGTATCAGCAGGGAATTACAAGAGGGCAGAATTTTAATATTGCAGCATACGGCCAGGACAGCGCATCCGCCAATATACTGGATCAAATTGAAACGATTTATTCTTTTAATCCTTCAAGGGAACAATTTGAACAGATTAGTATCTCCAGAATACCAGGATCTCAAATTGAGCAGAGGCGGCTCAGGCAGCTTTTAAGCGGGGTACCCGGGGTTTTTGAAGATTTTATTAACGATCTTTGGTATTATATAAGCCCCCAGGGCACAATAGATACAAACCAGTTTCTATATTTTGATCCTGCGGGAAAAGAAATAATCTTTTTCGGCGATGAATCCCAGCAGGTTTTCCGCTGGCAGACTTCTACTCCCACCCGCTACGGCCTTTATATAAGAACACAGAATATCTCCATAAGCACGCTGCTTCGGTTTATCGATATTGAACTTGAATCGCTGGACAGGATAAAACTAAGAGTTATTGAAGATGTCCGTTTAAAAATTGCGGTAAGCACACCCTGGGACGGCTCCTACCGCCGCGCAGGCGCGATGAATATAAGGGAAACAGTATCGCAGATAAATCCTTTCATGGACGCTGTTTATGATTCATCATGGGGTAGAATGCAGTTTTTAAACTCGGGTGAATACACAATTAATTCAGGTATGAATGAGTCTGCTGCGCCAAGGGGTGCAAGTCCTCTTGGCAATTCCAGAAGAGGGCGCTATGTTCTATACACTGTTGATGACAATAAATTAATTGAGTTCCGGCCCGCCGATGGCGAGGAAAAACGCCTTGTTTACAGAATGGAAACTGCAGCCGGTGTTGTGATCTTATCCCGTGTCAGGGTGGGAACTACAGGCGTGCAGGATTTACTTGAACCGCCTGTAACGCTTACATTAATTGAATAGTCTTAAACTACTCCCTGATCCAGCATTGCCTTTGCGACTTTTTTAAAGCCTGCGATATTGGCGCCCAGTACAAAGTTGCCGCTCTTGCCGTACTCTTTGGCTGCGCTGTCTATGCTGTTGAAAATGCCTGCCATGATGGTTTTAAGTTTGGCGTCCACTTCATCGAACGACCATGAAAGACGGGTTGAGTTCTGAGACATTTCAAGGCCGGAAGTTGAAACGCCGCCTGCGTTCGCCGCTTTGCCGGGGAAGAATGCTACGCTGTTATTAAGCAGGTGTTCTGTTGCGTCCATTGTTGTAGGCATGTTTGCGCCTTCGCCGACAATTTTACATCCGTTTTTGACAAGACTTTTTGCATCGTCAATAAAGAGTTCGTTCTGTGTGGCGCAGGGAAGAGCTATATCGCAGGCAATGTCCCATACCCTGCCCTTGTCAGCTTCGGTATAAACTGCGTCTTTATGAAGCTCGGCGTACTTTGTAAGCCTTTCTCTTTTTACCAGTTTAATATTTTTAATGGAATCAAGATTGATGCCGTCTTTTTGGAAGATAAACCCGTTGCTGTCAGACATGCTGATTACAGTTGCACCCAGGGAAATTGCCTTTTGCGCAGCAAAGATAGCGACATTGCCGCTTCCTGAAACAACAACTTTTTTCCCTTTAAAACCGTCACTCTTTCCTTTTAAGTATTCATCTACTATATAAACAAGTCCGTATCCTGTGGCTTCGGTTCTTGCAAGGCTTCCGCCCCAGGTTAAACCCTTGCCTGTAAATACTCCCGTAAAATTATTTACAATTCGTTTGTACTGACCGTACATAAAACCAACTTCCCTGGCTCCTACTCCGATATCTCCTGCCGGAACATCAGTGTCAGGGCCTATGTGGCGGTACAACTCTGTCATAAATGACTGACAGAAACGCATTACTTCATTTTCGCTCTTTCCCTTGGGATCAAAATCACAGCCGCCCTTACCGCCGCCCATGGGAAGTCCTGTAAGAGCGTTTTTAAAAGTTTGTTCAAATCCAAGGAACTTAATAATACTTTGATTTACAGAAGGATGGAAACGTATGCCGCCCTTATAAGGTCCAATAGCGGAATTGTACTGAACCCTGTATGCGCGGTTAACCTGCACATTTCCGGCATCGTCTGTCCAGGGTACACGGAAAACAACAAGGCGTTCAGGCTCTATAAGCCGTTCTAATAAACCAGCTTTTTCATAGACAGGATCATTGTCAACGATGATCCTTAAAGATTCCAATACTTCTTTGGAAGCTTGTATAAACTCACCCTGTCCTGCGTCTTTTTTTTCGGTTAATGCAATAATTCTGTCTATGTAGCTCATATATTTTCCATGTCTCCTATGGCTTCTTATATATTTTTATAGGGGGAAAGTCAAGACAGATTAAAACGCAGTCAGACACCGGCATTCGGCGTCTGACGCTGTAATTATTTTATTCGTCTAAGATTATCAAGCTCAGAGCGCGGCATTTCCAAAAGAGGCGAATCTGTTGAAAAGCTCCTTAATAATGAACTAATATTTGCAACAAATGAAGCTTCGTCAGTAATCCCTAAACTTGCAAGCGTATCGCCGCTTTCGATAGATATATATTCTGCTATAGCCTCATCACCGGAAAGTCCTGAAGGAGGTACAGATGTAATTGATGAAGGATAAACAAAAAATTGAACCACATAACTGCTAAAAGGAACCGGAGAAAATGAACTAATCGCTTCTGAATACATCATAAAGTTAATTGTGCCGAAACCAGTATCAACGCCATAACCATAGTAAAGCTCCTGCATCGAAGCATTTAAAAGCAGGATTTTTCTGACCATTCCAGATCCCGCAAGGGTTTCATAAGGCGTATCCAATTCTACTTCGCCTCCTACCGGTGGAAGTCCGGCATCCGAATCAAATACCAGGTTATAAGATGCTGCAGAAATTGGCGTATTGGCGGATGTAATTGAAACACCTGCCGCAAGATAATTACGGATTCTTATACCGTCACTAACAATATTATAAACATCAAAAGTACCGGAACCTGCCCAGCGTGTTGTGGTATTGGGCAGATATAAAGGCGCGGTAATGGTATATGTCGATCCATTAAAAGCCGGATCGTCTATTTGATGTAAATCCATACCGGCAACAGCGTACAGAACAGGTCCTGTACTCATCAAATATGCCGTCATATCAGCTTCAACGTCCCCGGCAGATGTTCCCGCTGGAAATACAAAAATATAACTAAAATCTGATCCTTCCTGTATTTGTGCAAAAGTTATACCGCTAATGATCAATGTTTTAAAATCATCGCCTCCGGTAAACAGAGATGAAATTAATGCGGATTCAAGAAGTGCAGTTGCGCCAACTTGCGTTTCAGCAGAGGTAACCTGTACATTTTCCATTTTGTATAAATAATATTTACTGTCCGGATGTTCCGGGAAAAGATCGACAGAAATAAACCAGATATCAAATGTTCCTGTACCGGTCCAGTTACTTTCGAAATAGGAAGAGGCAGATGACAGAGGTATTGTAATAGAATATGTTGGGCCGTTTTGCTGCAGTGCATCATCATCTATATCATCGTTGCTTGCGCCGGCTACAATCCTGTTACTGAATGTCCCATATTCAGCGTCAACCCATCCAATCAGGGCGTCAGATAAAACTATGTCTTTAGTTGTTCCAGCCTGATATACTCCTATTACCCACCCCTCATTGGCATTATCAATCATAGTCTGGGTAATTCCGGTAAAATTAAATACCTTTGGATCTGTATTTCCGCCAGGACCCGGATTACCTGTGCCGTCCCCGCATGCAGTAAAAGAAAACGCGGTAACCGCAACAAGCACGGCTATTCCAAATGTTCTTAATGTATTTTTCATAAAACAACTCCTGTTTCAGGGCTGCCCGGGAACTACTTTTCCGGACAGCCCCAAATAAATCGAAGGGTTCCGCAAAGCGGAAACAACACCACCTTATTTAATTTATTGTTCCTGCGCGGCAAAAACCTGTTATGAGTATATTTGCACGGTTTTGTTAATATTGGATATTTTTTATTAAATTGATGCAATAAAACACGGAATTTTTATAATTTCTGCAGTTCCACTCTTGATCGAATTCCTGTTTTATCAAAAATACAATAAACAATATTCTGCACTGTGCGCGGACTTATACCAAGCTTCTGCGCTATCTGTTTATCGGAAAGCCCCGAGTTTACAAGAGTGAGGATTTGCGCTTCACGTTTTGTCAGCAGGTTGAAAATATTGGTAACGCTGTCAAGTTTTGTCTGAACAGTTTCATCAATAAATGATTCCCCTTTAAGCGCTTTAAAAAGAGCCTGTTCAAGTTCGTTCACACTGCGGCGTTTGCACATATAAACTTTTACGCCCATTCCAAGAGCAGCGCTTACATGTACAAAATCATCATATGCCGAATAGACAGCAATGACAGGCAAAGACTCACTTTGCTTTAACTGACCTTTTAACCAGGGGATAATATTAAGCCCAAGACTGTCTTCCAATTGAATATCAAGAAGCAGTATATCCGGAAAGCTCTTCACCGGTAAAAGTTCTTTTGCTTCATCAAGACTGGAAGCTGTGCCTGCAAGCTGCCACCGTCCTGTTTCGTTAAAGAAAGAGGCAAGAGCGTTTAGTACAAGCGGGTGATCTTCGATAATAACAATAGATGGTTTATGTTTTGTCATTTTATTACTCCGGTTTTGCAGGTATGGAAGAAGGCACAGGCAATTCAATTCTGACCATAAGACCGTTTTCATCTTCGCTGATAAAATCAACCTTTGCTCCGATTATGGCAGCCCTTTGACGGATACTCCTCATTCCAAGACCTTCATTGACATTATTAAGCCCTGTTCCGTCGTCGGATATGCAGATCAATATATTCTCCGATAAGCGCCTTACTGTTAATGATGCACGGTTTGCTTTGGAGTGTTTTTCGATATTGTTAAACGCTTCCTGAACCATACGGAAAATATGAAGCTGGTTTTCCGCGTTTAAAAGTGTAAAATCAATTTCTTCTTCCAGGAAGCATGCACATTCAATTACCGCGCCGGAAGCTTCGCTGCAAGTCCGCCTGGAAAATTGAGCGCAATGCTGAACAAGGGCGTCTTTCAAAGACAGGCATGTAAAATCCGGCGGCATCAAATCTATGCAAATGGAACGTATCTGACTGGAAACGGCTCTGCCGTATAACTGCGGCAGGATTGAGTCATGAAGCTCTCGGGAAATTCGCCGCCTTTCCGTTTCCAGTCCTTCAATTACAAGACTGGAAAAATCATGGCTTAGCTGTTCCTGTTTCCGCGCCTTTCTTATTGATAAATACAAATAACACAAAAGAAGCATAAGAGCTGTAATAATTACCGTAAAAAGATACACCAGACGGACATAGGTTTCTATTCCGCCGGATAAAGCAGGGTTATCCAATATGTTGCCTTTATTTTTATTTTTCAATTTTCATTTTATTTGAGGTGTATTATTACGTCAAGGAGTTTGACATGAACATTTTGCCGCCCTTGCTTGAAAACAGTTTTTGAAAAAATATTACAATTGACGCGTGTTGTTTTTTCAATTAATATACCATATGCGCAAGACATTAATAATGCTCATCCTTTGCCTTGCCGGAGTATTTTTAAATATTGCTATTAGCCGCCTTTGTTTTTTTGCAGGGCTCCCCCTCTTCCTTGATACTATCCTTACGATAACTGTTACCTTAATCTGCGGACTTCCCTTGGGAATATTATGCGGAGCGCTTACCAATATAATTTACCATTCAATTTTTGGTTATGGCTGGGAAGCCTACCTGTTTACACTCTGCAATATTGCCACAGCTATTGTAACATGGTGTTTTTATCGCTTCTTCAAGCAGGAATTAACAGGGCAGGAACCTCCAACGAGCCCGAACGGGCGAAGTTTCCAGGTTGTTCCAACGGGCTCGAAGGAGCGAAGTTTCCGGCGTATAAACCTTCCTAGCAATCAGTTAGGCAGCGTAATGGACAAGGTTATTATCCTGATTCTCTTTTCTTTTGCGCTTTGTCTTGCCATGAGTATTTTGGGCGGGCTTATAGCGACTCTAATTATTGTTATTAACTCTTCTTACTCTGATGCAAAAGGCATTTCCGGCGTACTTAGCGCTACCATGTTTGGGCAGAATGTACCGCTGCCGTTAAAAGAAATAATTTCACGCATCCCGATAAACATAATCGACAGACTGATATCGGTCTTTGCAGGATACGGAATTGCCCTTCTTGTCAGGCGTTTAAATACTTCTGCGCACTTGCAAGCTTAACCGCCGCGCAGAATATCTCAAGCGCCTCGCTAAGTTCCGCAAGAGGCGGGCATGTCGGGGCTATGCGTATATTATTGTCTTTTGGATCATTGCTGTTGGGATATGTCGCGCCGGCAGGCGTAAGCGCAACGCCGGCTTCAGCGCACAGCGCAACTATCCTTTTTGCGCAGCCTTCAAGAGAGTCAAAGCTTACAAAATATCCGCCTTTCGGCTCTGTCCACCGGGCAATATCAAGCCCTCCAAGTTCTTTTTGCAGCATGTCAGAAACAAGTTTAAACTTTGGCCGTAAAATTGAAGCATGTTTTTCCATGTGCGAAAGGACGCCTGATGAGTCTTTAAAAAAACGCGCATGGCGGAGCTGGTTTAATTTGTCAGGCCCGATTGTCTGCGCGGTTAATCTTCTGCGTATGTATTCGCAGTTTGATTTGGAAGATGCCATGCATGTAATAGAAGCGCCTGCAAAACTTACCTTTGAAAAAGAAGAGAATACATACACCATATTCGGGTTTCCTTCTTCCTCGCAAAGACGAATAATATTCGGAATAACAGCTTTTGATTCATAAAGATCATGAAAGCCGTAAGCGTTATCCCAATAAATGCGGAAATCATCTGCGGCAGGCTTTAACTTTGAAAACCTTCTGACAGTTTCTTCGGAATATACAATTCCTGTGGGATTTGAATATTTCGGCACGCACCATATTCCCTTTATCATTGGATCAGATGAAACCATTTTTTCGATTTCGTCCATATCAGGGCCGTCATCTCCCATGCCGATCGGAATCATATCAATATGGAAATAATTGCAAATTGTAAAATGGCGATCGTAGCCTGGAGAGGGACAAAGGAATTTTACTTGTCCCTGACTCTGCCAGGGTTTTCCGTCCCTTACACCGTGAGAAACATTGACCGCAACATTATCAAACATCAGGGCAAGCGATGAGTTGCCGCCGACTATAACCTCGTCTGCAGATAAATCAAGAAGGTCTGCAAAGATTTTTTTTACTTCAGGTATACCGTCAAGTCCGCCGTAATTACGGCAGTCAGTTCCGTTTGCCGCTTTGTAATCCTCTGCAGAAAGACATGTCAGCATTTCATTGCAAAGTGATAATTGCTCGTCCGAGGGGACGCCTCTTGTCATGTTGAGTTTTTTGCCTTTTGCCTTGTGTTTTGAAAAAGCTTCTTCCAGTTCGTTTTTAAGAGCGGATAATTCTGATGCGCTCATGTTAGCATATGGTTTCATGCGCTCATTCTATATTTATTAACAAATAATAACAAGACAGCTTGCGAACCATGTATAATAATTAACAAGGTTGCGGTGACTGGACTATGTGCTTAATTTATCTTACAAGGAAAGATTCAAAACCTGCGGCGCGTAAGGCGTTTGCGGTGTGCGTTTGATCCGTTCCTGCCGGAACTGTGACAGCCCACATTTCATTGTTGTTTACAATGCGCCTTTCAATGGAAGGAGCAAAACCTGCTCTTGTAAGGCTCTCTGCCTGTAACTGGGCATTTGCCTGCCGGCTGAAGATACCCGTTTGCAGCCTTATGACCTGCGATGGAGGAGTAGCTGCCGGCGGAGTAACTGTTACCGGCGGAGTAGCTGTTACCGGCGGAGCAACTACTGTACCCTGCGGCGTGTTATCAGGACGGCCCAGTGTTTCGCTTGCAAGTAATGGGAGAGAATCCAGTCCGCCTAAAAAAAGCCAAAACGGACTTGGCCTTACAATAATTGTGGAAGACTCTCCTGCGGCAAGCCTCCCTTCCGGGGTATGCGGAAATTCTGCAAGCAAACGCTGCCGCCATCTTTCACCTGAAGCTGTTACTGCAGAAACCTTCCATAATACGAACAGGATTTCCGCTTTCATTCCGGCATAAACAGGATTATCCACAATTGAAGAGAGAGAGCTTGTATCGCCTGTCCTTACCGCTCTGATACTGTAATTTAAAAAACGCGCGCGCGGTAATTTTGACATCAAGGGTTCAATAGCCGTAATTGCCCTGTCCCATTCACCCATTGCAGCCAGGCAATATGCGCAGGCTAAAAGGGCATTATCGTCTACCATTCCCGGAATAGCTGTTGCAGCTTCCAGCCAGTTTCTGGCAGCACCTTCAATGTCACCTGACAACTGGCGAAGGCGCGCAAGACGGACAAGGGCTTCATGCCTCTGCGAAGCTGTAATGCCCTGCCTTGCAGCCTCCCTTTCTATGTTTTGGATTTCCGCTTCCAGAGAAGCGCCTGTCTGCGCGTAAGTAACATCTACAGAAAATAAGCCTGATACAATTGCAAAAAAGAAGATAAAAACGATATGTATTTTTTTTTGCATCTGTTCCAAAAACAGATTTTTTGGAACAGCCTCATATTTAAGCGTCATTACCGCCACGCTTTCTGGCAAGAAATTTCTTTCTTGCTTCTTTTGGATCTACAGAATCTGAAAGGTTTTCTTCTATTATAGGCGCATCATGTTTTTTATGCTCTTCCTTTAATTTTTTTTCTTTGCGTTTGGATTTAATGTGCATTACAAGAGGCAGGGCGCAGAACAGCCCCAGAACAAAAGATGAAAAGACTGTAATAAAAACAGGCACTTTTTCCAATTTTATAAAACCAAAATTGATATCGCAGCTGTTCTCCAGATTAAATGTAATAAACATCAGAAACACTGCAAAAATAATAATAAAAACTATTAAACGCCAGGGCATTTTTTCCCCCCCTTATCGTGCAGCAGTATTGCTGCACTTATAATCAAACATGAAGCAAAGCTTCATGAACCCTCCTTACCGTGCAGCAGTCCGGCCGCTTAAAAGCGGTCAGATTTATTATAAATGATTATTAAATACTTTCCAAATGCTGGGCCCGGAATGTATTTCCCTTCAAGGAAGAAAGCGTAAGCCTTGCAAAAGAGCCTATCAGGTTTTTGGAACCCGGAACTGCCACCATTTCATCTCTTTCTGTCCTTGTTATTAATTCATCGGCATTTTTTCGTGAAATTCCTTCTATTAATACGGTCTCTGTACTGCCAATTCTCCCTTTTAGTATTTCTTTTGTATGTTTTTTCTGAAGGTTTATCACTCTGGAAAGCCTTTCTTTTTTTACTTCATCATCAATCCTGCCCGGAAGATCATAGGCTTTTGTCCCCTCCCGCGGATTAAAGTGATACATATATGAGTAAAGAAATTTAACTTCTTCCATCAGTTTTAGCGTTCTGTCCAAATCCTCTTCTGTTTCGCCGGGAAAGCCGACCAATATATCTGTTGAAAGAGAGACTTCCGGCATTGCGGCGCGGATTTCACCAGTAAGTTCCAGAAAACGTTCTGCGGTATAACCGCGGTTCATTGCTTTAAGAACAGAGTTTGAACCATGCTGAACAGGCAGGTGTATATGGCGGCAGAAAACCTTATTTTCCGCCAGCGTTTCTACCGTCTCAGATGAAAAATTGCCGGGGTTTGCGGAAAGAAAACGAATCCAGTTTATGCCGTTTTTAGCAGCTTCGCGGGCAAGGAATTTTAAAAGAGCGCTGAAATTTTTTGAGCCTGCATCAGATTCCCAATTATAGCTGTTTACATTTTGCCCCAAAAGAGTTATTTCGCGTACTCCCCTTTCTGCAACGATGCGAATTTCCCTTGCGATATTATCCGGGTCGCGGGATACTTCCCTGCCCCGGACATAGGGAACAATGCAATAAGAGCAGAAATTATTACAGCCATGCATAATGGGAATAAAACTGCGGAATTGCCCGTCCTCAAGGAGAGAATCAGAAAAAGAAAAAACTGGTTTTTCATTCATCTCCGGGATTAAGATCTCACTGCAAGAGCCGTTTTCAACAGCTTCAAGTATCAAAGGAAATATAGATCTCTGGCTTGTGCCTATCACATAATCTACCTGCGGATATTTTTCTTTCAAACTCTCTTTTAGTCTTTGCGCCATGCAGCCTGCAACAACAAGGGCAAGAGGACGCTTTTGTTTTTTTTTAATACCGGCATAATGAGCAATACGGCCAAGCGCGCGTTTTTCCGCTGTCAGTCTTACAGAGCAGGTATTAAGCAGAACAAGATCAGCATCCTCGTATTTTTCCGCTTTAAGCCATCCGCGCTCTTTGCAATCAAGAGCAAGCGCTGCAGATTCGGCGCTGTTCATCTGGCAGCCGTATGTTTCAAAAAAGTATTTCAATTTTTCAGGACCACTTTCCAAGATCCCAGGATATTTTAATAGCCTTAAACAGGCCAAAGACAAAAAGCCCGATTGATGCAATCACAAGAAAGTACCCGGCAAATCCTGCAATAACTCCGAAACGGGGATTGGCAAGCAGAAGAAGAAATCCGCAGACAGCCACAATAAGGCCGGGCCTGTAATTAAACTTCTTCCTGCGGACAAGCATCATAAGGCCGGATACAAATGTAAAAGAGCCAACGGCAAGTCCGACAGGCCGTATTCTCATACCGACAAATGTAAGGATAAAAAGCGCGATGCCCCCTGCAATAAACATAATTGCAGTTCTGCCCTTATTATTCAAATTTTCATTTATTGGATTTACATCCCTGTATTCAGATTCGTTTGACATTTCTATAAATCTCCTTTATGCAATTCCTGCTTCTGCAGCTTCTATTACATTTTGTAAAAGTAATGCTATAGTCATCGGGCCAACCCCTCCCGGTACAGGCGTAAAAAAAGAAGCTTTCTGCGCAACACAAGGATCAACATCCCCGCAAACACGGTAACCCTTTTTTGCACAAGGATCGTCTACGCGGTTTATTCCAACATCGATTACTACAGCGCCCTCTTTAACCATATCCGCTTTTATAAATTCGGGATTTCTTGCCGCGACAATTAGTATGTCCGCCTGCAATGTGTAAGATGCAAGATCCTTTGTCCCCGTGTGGCAGAGAGTCACTGTTGCATTGTATTCACGGCGGACTAAAAGACTGGCAAGAGGTTTTCCTACAATATTTGATCTTCCCACAATTACAGCATGAGAGCCGCAAACAGGAATATTATATTCACGCAGTAGTTTTAAAACTCCATGCGGCGTACATGGTAAAAATCCGGGCCTTTCCAAAACGGCATTCCCGACCGAAACCGGATGGAAGCAGTCAACATCTTTTTGCGGAGCGACAGACAAGATAGCTTTTTCTTCGTCTATATGCTTCGGCAAAGGCGATTGAATCAGGATGCCATGAACTTTATCATCCTTATTTAAACCTGAAATTATTGAAAGGAGTTCTTCTTCGCTTGTCTCTTCGGGCAGTCTTATATCGCGGCTGTCCATTCCGGCTTCAGCAAGGGCTTTTTCTTTGGACTTGACATATGAAAGACTTGCGCTGTCATTACCAACAAGCACTACGGCAAGACAGGGGATAATCCCTTTTTCCTTCAGGGCAGCAGCTCTCTCTTTTGCGTTTTGACGTATTTTTTGCCCTAAGGCCTTTCCGTCCAATAAAATAGCTGACATGCTACCTCCCAAATAATGTAAAAATACTGTCCTGTACTGATAATAATATCATGAATCGGCCAAGATGTGCTGTAATCGCAAACTCACCGTCTTGCGCTACATTGCTTAACCCAAAAAAACCCCGGCTCCAGCGAAGGTCTTCAAGCGGCCATTTAAGCCCTGTGCTTACTGCCTTCCACGGCCCGTCTCCAAGCGGAAAAACAGAAACAGACGCATTGCTTTTTAAGCTAAAATGAATTGCGTTTTCTTCTGTCTGCTGCGCGTCTATGCAGAAGATTTCTTCTGTTCCTGTGATCCATCTGCGCGGAAAATGTTCTCTTTCAAAAAGGGATCGAATGGCAAAAAGATGATCCGTTCTGCCCCCGCCGCCGCCAATAATCCATATAGACTTGCAGCCCTTATCAACAGCAAGTGAAACGGCCATCTCGGTATCCGAAAAATCCTTCTCATGCTGCAGGCGGATAATACGTTCCTGCGGATAGGCGCAAAGACGCGATGTATCTTCAAGTGAATCCATATCACCTATAATCCAGTCAGGCTTTATACCTGCATTTTCCGCTGATGTAAGTCCTGAATCGGCCGCAATAAAAAGCGCGTCCCTTTGTGTTTTAAGGATTTGTTTAATAACCTGCGGCTTCGGCGCTTCTGCGCCGGTAAATATAACACCGAGCAATTCCCCTCCAGGTGCAAGTTCATGGTAAAAATAATTTAAAAAAAGTATACTTAATTACGGAAGGATTATCAATTGAGAGCGGACATCGACCCTGCCATTAAAGAAATTGCCTCAATTTTTAAAAATATGGGAAAAGAACTCTACCTTGTGGGAGGAGCTGTTAGGGATATACTAAGAGGGAAAAAGATCCATGACTGGGATTTGGCTACAGACGCTCTGCCTGAAGAGGTTACTTCCATTATGAGGCGCCATGGATGCAGCGTTATTCCCACAGGTATAAAACACGGAACTGTTACTGTAATTTACAAAAAGAACAGCTCAAATCCTGTCAGCGCCGAAATTACCACATTCAGAACTGAGTCCGGCTATTCGGACGGACGCAGACCGGATGATGTACGGTATGCAAGCTCAATATATGAAGATCTCTCAAGGCGTGATTTTACAATGAACGCAATTGCCCTGCGCCTTTTACCGGGAAATGAAATTGTAGATCCTTTTAACGGCGCAAAAGACATTAATGCAAAAATTATCCGCTGTGCCGGCAATCCTGCAGAGCGCTTTAACGAAGACGGTTTACGCCCAATGCGCGCAGTGCGGTTTGCAGCTCAGCTTGGTTTTAAAATTGATAAAGATACGCTGGAAGCGATACCCGGCGCACTTGATGTAAGCGCGAAAGTTTCCAAAGAACGCATACGCGATGAGATCGATAAAATACTTTTTTCTCCTGTTCCGTCGCACGCCTTTTATTTAATGGAAAAGACAGGTTTGTTAAGTCTTTTTCTTAACGAGCTTGCCCTCTGCCGCAATGTTGAGCAAAAGGGCTTTCATCAGTTTGATGTGCTCGATCACTGCCTGCTTGCCTGCGACTATGCTGCGGCAAAAGACTATTCGCATGAAGTGCGGCTTGCGTCCCTCTTCCATGATGTCGGAAAGCCAAATGTGCGCAGCCTTGATGAAAGCGGCGTTTATACATTCTACCGCCATGAAGAGGTGTCAGCTAACATGAGCCGCGCCGTATTAAGCCGCCTTCGCTATTCCAACGCAGTAATTGATAAAACCTGCCATTTAATAAAGGAGCATATGTTCCAATACACTGACGAATGGTCGGATTCTGCGGTGCGCAGATTTATCGCGCGTGTGAAAGAAGAGCATCTTCCTGACATTTACTGTCTAAGGCGCGCCGACATTTACGGTTTTGCAGGCAAAGAGCCCTGTTACAAACCTACTGCCGCTCTTATGGAGAGAGTAAAAACTGTTCTGGCTGACAGCCGCGCATTCACCATTAAAAATCTTGCAATTACAGGAAGGGATTTAATGACAATAGGCATTCAAAGCGGCAAGGTAATGGGAATCATTTTAAAGGAACTTTTGGAAACCGTGCTTGATGATCCGCAGCAAAACACCCGCGAAAAATTACTTGAGATTGCAAAGAAGATGCATGGGAATATGAATTAAACGGCAGGAAAATACTGCTCTAATTTCCGTAAACAAGTTCAAGCATTTTTTCGCCGTAGCGCGTACCCAGTAACTGTAATCCGGCGGAACCAAAATGGATATTGTCAGGCTGGCCCTGGCCTGTTCTGCCTGTACATCCAACAGAGCTTATTATAAAGGCATTCGGCAAAACGGCTTTTATCGCGCTGTCGCTTGCCAACACGCCGCCTGTGCTGCCGGAGCCGCCGTTCCATGTCTGCCCCAAAAGGATTGGGATTGAATTGGGCGCAAGATTTAAATCGGAAAGCATATCATTATAAATTTCTTTTAATAAATCCGCCCAGCTGACATTGGCAAGTCCTGCTCCGCTTTCCCCCTGATGAAATATAATGCCCTTTACAATGCCGCCTTCCCTCTGCGCAAGTTTTGCATTCTGGATAATGGCGTCGTACATATTCGCATAACCTGCGCCCTTGTACCTGTTCATTCCCTGCATCTCCGTCTGGCTCGGCCTGCCACTTAGGGTTCCGCTCCCCCTAAAATAATCTTCCGACTTTGTCTTGTGAAAGGCTGCAAGAGCCATGTCTCCGTTTGCAACAGCCACAACTCCAATCGTGATATCCTGCCGGATATTTTCTATAAGGGTTCTTCCGAAATAATCAACAGGAGAAAGGCCAATTGTAAATGCGCCTGTCCAATGCGTTAAATTGTTATCGGTTATTATAAGAGGCGGGGATGCTCTGTACAATTTGTGCTTTTCACGGAAGCTGTTGGCATACCTGCCTGCTACTACATTCATTATCCTGAAGCGCTCGCTGATTCCTTCCCTGTCCTGCGGGCGAATCTCGCCGGGGCCCTGCATATTTGACTGCCCGAAAGCAATATAAACATGAAACTCGCCGTTTATTTCATAACCATCAAGAATATCAACATCGGGTAAAATATATTCTTTTGCCGCTGAAAGCCGGCCGCTGCCTGCGCATCCGCATAATATTAAAACAACTGTAAATAATAAAATAAACTTCTTCATGTTAACTCCTCTTTAGTAAGGGCATCCCACGCAGCCTTTGCCGCTTCCTGTTCTGCGCTTTTTTTATTACGTCCTGTTCCTGTGCCGTAATCTGTATCGCCAATGCATACCTGCATCCAGAATGTACGATCATGCTCAGGGCCTGTTCGTTTTACCATAGTATACTCAGGATAACAGCGAAACTGTCTCTGGCAGTATTCCTGTAAAAGGGATTTATAGTCCTTATGATAATCGGCACCCGTTACCTTATTTATTTCCGGTTTAATACAGCGGCTGACAAAATCAAAAGCGCACTTGTAGCCGCAGTCTGTATAAAGAGCGCCAATCAAAGCTTCCATGGCGTCTGCAAGAATTGCCTTTTTGGTCCTGCCGCCGGACATCTCCTCGCCCTTTCCAAGAAGAAGCATTTTATCGATCTGAAGATTTAAAGCTATCTGGGAAAGTATGTCTTCTGAGACAACTACTGCCTTTATCTTTGCAAGTTCTCCTTCGCTCTTTTCCTTAAATGACTGATACAAAAGAGTTGCGCAGACTGCTCCTAAAATGGAATCGCCCAAAAACTCAAGACGTTCGTTATTGGCTTTATTTCCTGTCTCATTGGAAACGGATCGATGCATAAGTGAAAGATTTAAAAGATTGATATTTTTAAATTTAAAACCGGCGGCTTTTTGAAATGCCGCCAGTTTGATTTTTCTATGTGCGCTTGCATCTGTACTGCCTGATTTTATGAAATCGGCTGAAGACTCCTGCGCAATACTCAAGAATTTTTTACTTTTGCTGGGATTTAATAAATTCGTATGCGTCCTTCACTGTTTCAAATTCATTGGCTTTTTCATCTGGAATATTGATTCCCATCTCTTCTTCGATGGCATAAACCAGTTCGTAGGTATCAAGGCTGTCGGCGCCAAGGTCCTGACGGAATGACGCTTCCATTGTGATCTTGCCTTCATCAACTTCAAGTTTCTCAGCGATGAGCTTCTTCATTTTCTCAAACAATTCGTCCATTTTTCTCCCCTTAGTTATACTTTGGAATTTGGTATAATTACCTGCTTACCCCGGTAATAGCCGCATTTGGAGCAAACCCGGTGCAAAAGAACCTTGTTGCCGCAAGTGCTGCAATCTATCATTGTAGGTGCTGTAAGTTTCATGTTAATGGACCGCCGACGGCTTGTCCTGGCTTTAGATGTTTTACCTCTGGGTACTGCCATAATTTAACCTCTCATACCTTATTTGTTATTCTAGCAAAGTATAGAAATGATGTCAAGACATTATTTCTATTTTTGTCAAGGATATTTATACAAACGAAGTGCCACTGTAAGCGGCATTTCATTTACATGCCAGTATACTTTTCTTTCAAAGCTTTGGCAACCAGTGGAGGAACCATTCCATGAAGATTTCCGTTAAACGAAGCCAATTCCTTAATTGATGATGATCTTATAACAAAGTATTCAGGATCCGTTGTCATAAAGATAGTCTCAATTTCCGGATCAAGTGTCCTGTTCATCATTGATATTTCAAACTCGTAGGAGAAATCTTCCAGCCCCCGTACCCCTCGAACCAGCAATTTAATTCCCAATTTTTTAAGAAAATCTACTATTAAACAGTCGCAAACAGTCACAGATACGTTTTTACAGTCCCTGACAAGCTCTGCAATCATGGAAGCTCTCTCTTCGGCGGAAAATAAATATTTTTTTTGCCTGTTTTCCGCTACTACTACGACAAGTTCCTCAAAAATAGAAGCTGCGCGCCTTATAATATTTATATGCCCGGATGTGGGGGGATCAAATGAACCTGGAAAAGCGGCTTTCATCATTATGTAACACTAACAGAAAAAAAAGATAATGGGAACCTTATAAACGGCAGTTTTTTGAAGTTCCAGGGGGCTTATTTTAGCTCCAACCAATAAAAAGTTGACATTTTCCTTTCAATAATATACAGTTAAACTATGAGAAACAAGATACTCTTTCCGGTGATTACTGCGGCAGCGGTTTTGATTACTGCGCTTGCGGTTTCGTGCGGCTCCTCGCCTGAACAGGCAAGCGCACCAGAGGAGAGAGAGCAGACTCAGGTAGTACGTGTTTTTGATCCCAGAAGAGTCAGCCAACAGCACTATAATTCTACAAGAGATGAAGTACAGCAGTTTATAGAAAGGCTTAACCAGATCATTAGAAGCAGAAATTACCAGGCCTGGAGAGCATGTCTATCTCCTGAGTATTTCGCAGAGATTTCCTCACTGGAAAATTTAAGGGAAATATCCGCACTGCCTGCCATGAGAACAAGGAATATTGTGTTAAGAACGGCTGAAGACTATTTTGTTCATGTTGTTGTCCCGTCAAGGGCGAACAGCAGGGTTGACGATATCGAATTTGTAAGCATGAACAGGGTTAAAGCATTTACAATCAATACAAATAACAGAGGCGAAGAACAGCGGCTGCGTTTGTATGATCTTGAAAAAATCGGTGATACGTGGACAATAATCAATTAAGGAGAATATTATGTTTTCATTCAAACGTTTTTCCATTCTGGTCATTGCTGTTTTAGTTATTGCAGCGACTGCGGCCGCGCAAACAGGCAGAAGGGAAATGACAGTTGAGGAATCCTACCTGCAGGAATCAATAGAAATAATGATTATAAGAGAGACAGCAAGGGCGCACACCAGAGAACAGAAATTGATTGCCCTTGACTATATAAGGGATGCCATTGAGCGCGGGAATACAAACGATGAAATCCGCCAGACACTGGAGTATCTTTCCAGAGAGGGCAGAAGATCATTGGCCAGGGAAAGCGGCCGGCTTGTCAATAATTTCCCCGATGTCAGACGGCAGTCGGCAAGGTATCTGGGGCAGATAGGCACAGAGGAAGCAAGAAAATCCCTTATAGAGATTCTGGAATATGAAAATGAACCTGCCGTCATTCAGGAAGCGATTAAATCCCTGGGTGATATCGGAAGAAATGATAATAATGAAACTGTCAAAGCTATTTCGTGGGTAGTGGACAGATATACCCGCAGTAATCCCGATAACGTAATGGCAGTTGCTGCCATACATGCATTTGAAAGGATTGCAAGAGAAAATAACGGCATTAATTCACCCGAGGTAATCAGGACTCTTGTTCAAATATCGGAAGGACATTATGTTACTCCGGTGAAGGAACGTGCAAGGCAGTTGTTGGCCGAATTGCGTACTTACGGTAACTAAATACCCAAGCGGAGATCGATGCTTTTTAATCTCCAGTATCTTTTTAAACGAAAAAAGGTCTTCGCTCTTGTAGGTGAAAGCGGTACCGGAAAAAGTTTCCATGCAAAGATAGTATCTCTTAAATACAGGGTTGATTTTATAATAGATGACGGCCTTTTAATAAGGAACAACCGTATATTGGCCGGGCATTCGGCAAAAAAAGAAAAGACATTTATGGCCGCTGTCAAGGTTGCCCTGTTTGATGAAAAATCACACAGGGACGAAGTTGCGCGCAGGCTGCAGAACGAAAAGTACAAGCGTATTCTGCTTTTGGGAACATCGGAAAAGATGGTGAATAAAATAGCTGCGCGTCTTCAGCTTCCCCCTCCTTCAAAAATAATTAAAATAGAAGATATTGCTTCGCAGGAAGAAATTGACAAGGCCATAAGAACAAGGCGCATAGAAGGCAAGCATGTAATTCCGGTGCCGTCAATCGAAATAAAAAGAAATTACCCCAATATTTTCTACGATGCAATCATGATTTTTAAACAGCGCATGGCTCCGGGAAAACTTTTAAGAGGCCATCGTTCTGCCGGTACTGCAGGCATTCCTTCCGGCATCGGCCCTGTCCCCACCATGCATGAAAAATCGCTTGTAAGGCCTGAGTACTCAAAACACGGCAGGGTGGTAATTTCAGAATCCGCTTTAATTCAGCTTGTAACCCATTGCGTTGATGAGTATAACAAAGACATAAAAATAAAAAAAATCCTTGTCAAAGATGCCGATATGGGGTACCGCCTTGTTATAACAATTGATGTTCCCTACGGCACTCAGCTTGGCGGAAACATTCACGAACTGCAGCAGTTTGTAATTGACAATATCGAACGCTATACAGGCATATTAATAGAAGAAGTCAATATAATTATTGATAAAATTTCCAGTCAGGGACACTAATTTGTTTTATTTTCGCCGGAATCTTTCCTGCCGCGTTTTCTCCGCCTCTTTCGTTTAACAGCGGCAGCTGATGGAGTATCGCCTTCAGCCGTACCCTTGGGTTTTGACTGTAAAAATGAGCGCTTAATTGTTATGCCGTGAGATGCAAGAAATTTTTTAACCGCGTATTCCATTTCAAAACGCGGCGGATTCATGGGAAGAACAAAATTCCTTGCGCTCTTGCAAATTTCCCTGTAATTTTCAGTAGGTCCCGGTTTCCATTCCGCTGTGCTTTCAAGATAATCGCAGAAAAGAGCGCCCAGAGCTTTTCCCCGCATGTCATCCGCTCCCTTAATATCCGCCATGCTTTGAAGGTAATTTTTTCTATAAGCTGCATTCCTGCGCATAAGCTCTGATGCCTGCGGCTGCAAATAATAGTACAATCCCATTTTATCCAGTAAATCTACGATAACGGCTGCTTTTTCCGAATTGATGATTTTAAATATTTCTTCTGTAAGCCGGGAAGGAGAGATTGATGAAAGCAGGCTTGACTGGCTTGCTATCTTCATTTTGAGGTTTAAGGGAATGGAAAAACCGCAAATTGCGGCATACTTTGCAGCGCGGATCATTCTAACAGGATCATCTGTAAAAATTTCTGAAAGATTTATGATCTGTTTAATCTGTTTTTTTCTGATGTCATTCATGCCGCCGACATAATCTATAACTATCTGCTGTTCAGGATCATATAAAAGGGCATTCAATGTAAAATCGCGGCGCAGCACATCCTCATCTATTGTGCCGAAAGTATTGCTTGTATGCCCGTCTTTTAATGAACGGAAAGTGGCAACTTCAAAAACACGCTGTCCGAAATAAACATGCACAAGACGAAAACGCCGCCCGATGATTCTTGAATTGCGGAAGATTTTTTTTATCCTTGCAGGGCTTGCGGCGCTTACAATGTCAAAGTCTTTTGGTTTTTTTCCGAGTATAAGATCGCGAACCGCCCCTCCTACAATGTACGTATCAAAGCCTGCGCCTTTTAACTTTCTTATAATGCTGATTGCTTCATTATCTACATCGTTAAAATTAATGCCATGTTCATCGCAGGTATAAATAACGGCTTTTTTTTCAGGCTTGCCGTTAGGCCCTGCAGAATATCTGTATCTCATTAACAGCGTTTGTTTATCCATGAAAGAAGATTGTCTATTACTTCTTCACGATTGGTTTCATTTAATATTTCGTGCCTGGCGCCGGGATACAGCACAAACTCAAGATCATTTATTCCCAAATTCCGGTATTCATTTACAAGAGCGGTTGGGCTCTTGCCCATATCGCCTACAGGATCGGCGCTTCCGGAAAAAACATACACAGACAGAGATTTGTTTATTCTTCCCATTGCCTCTGCGCGGTGGATATTATACAGCAATTTGGCCAAGTCCCTGTAAAAACCGGAAGAGCAAAGGAATCCGCACAGGGGATCTAAAACATATTTATCAACTACTGCATCATCACGGCATAACCAGTCAAATGCCGTGCGGTTGGGTTTAAATGGTTTATTGTAAGGCCCGTCTGCAATTGACTTGGCGATCCGGGAGCCCTTTCTTTGCCCCTTAAGCGCAGCAAGCAATGTCATAAACGGAACGCCTGCCTTTACCATAAAATCACCCGGCCCCTTGGTTCCGGAAAGAATGCAGCCCTTTATTTTTATATCGTCTGTGTAAACCATGTAATTTTGAACTATAAACGAACCCCAGGAATGTCCAAGTAAAAATAAGGGAACACCGGGTTTTATTTTATGAATTTCCGCATTCAGGTTATGAAGATCTGCTGTAACGCGCGTGAAGCCGTTTCCGTCAGCACAGTGCCCCAAGAGCCCTCCCCTGTCAGGGCCGTTTATATCAGGATTTGCGGTTTTACCATGACCGCGCTGATCCGCAGCCCAAACCTCAATTCCAGCTTCTGTAAGTTTTTCTGCAAGAAGCCTGTAACGTGATGCATGCTCAGCCATTCCATGTACAATATGGAGTACAGCCTTTGGCTCTGCGGCCGGTAACCAGCGGTACAAATAAAGCCTTGTACCATCGTGGCTTTCAAAATAGGATTCATTCTGAACCATGCTTCCATTGTATCGGCTTTAAAGGATTGTGGCAACTCACCTTTCAAATACGGCAAGGCTTTCTATATGCGCTGTCTGAGGGTAAAAATCAAAAAGTTTAAGTTCTTTCAATTTATAACAGCCGCCTGTCAGTATTTTGGCATCCCGCGCAAGGGAAGCTGCATCGCAGGAGACATATGCAAAAAGAGGCGGCCCATTTTCTGCCAGCGATGATGCAAGTCCCGAAGAAAGCCCCGATCTTGGAGGATCTGCTATTATAAAGCCAAATGCCTTTTCGCTGATTCCCAAGCCCTGATTTTTCAGCCAGTCCGTATCACGTAATGCAAAATACCCGGCGTTTATGCCTTTTAGGTTTTCCCGCGCAAGGTTTATTGCTTTTTTATTCTCTTCTGCAAGAACAATCTTTGGGAACATGCCGGCAAGAAAGACGGCAAATGTTCCAACACCGCAGTAAAGGTCGGCCATAGGCAAATTGCGATCTGCTGCGCCTGCAATTTTTTGAAGTTCCAGAATCAATTTTTCCAGCATATAACAATTGCTCTGGAAAAATAAACCTGCATCAAGCAATATTTCCTTTCCCAGAAGCTTTATTCTTCCTGTTTGCTGTCCTCCCTCATTTAGGAAAACATCGTCTTTTGCAAAAACAGTAAAACGGTCTTTTTCTGGCGGCAGCAAAAGCCCCTTCCCTCTCCTGCAAAGAAGTTCCCTAATCGGCGGCACTGCAACCGGGCAGTCAGAAACAGCGATTATATCTTTGTTGGCGCGTCCTTTAAAACCAAAGCCGCAAGTCTCCCCCTTTGCTCTTTGCCTTAAACAATGAAACTGCATCCTGTTACGGTATTCCCAGCCGGACCAATTTTCATCATTCAAATTCGGCGTAATATCCGGCTGCGGAATCTTTATTCCGCCGATTCGTAAAAATGATTCCTCTAATATGGAAGCTTTTATTTTAAGCTGGGCATTATAATCAATATGCTGAAGATTGCAGCCGCCGCACATGCCGTAAAAAGCGCATTTACTTTCCACACGCACAGAAGACGGCTCAAGGATTTCCAGTAATTCTGCTCTCACCCAGGTGTCTTTGTTTTCTGTAATACGGCAGACAACTGTTTCATCCGGCGCGCCGCCCTCAACAAAAAATGGTTTTCCTTCAAAGCGGCCAAACGCATCTGCGCCTGCTGCTATGCTTTCAAGTTTCAATCTGCAGATATCACCAACAACCATAAAATGTATTATACTGATATTAATGAGATTTTTCCTGTTAAAATACGCCTTTCTGCTTCTTGCTGCAGTTCCCGCTTTTTCTCAAAGCGCAGTCCGTGAACAGGGCCTTATAACAAGCGATCCATTCTGGCGGCAGGCTCTGGGGGGAGCTGTTTTATCGCTGCCCTCTGTTCAGGCGCAATCCGCCGTTGTCGCGCTTGACGGAGGAAATATCAGAGCCTACTCTACAGCCGGAACTCCCATGTGGAGTTATTCGGCAAGAGGCAGGATAAGTCCCTATGTTACGCGATCACGGGAAGGAACATCGTATTTTGCAAGAACAGACGGCACATTAATTGCAGTTAACCGCGCAGGAAGAGAATTATGGCGCAGAAATTTCGAAGCTCCTTTGAGCGCAAGAGTAGTTACAGGCTGGGACGGCAGATTATTTGTTCCTGCAAGCAGCAAGATATACTGCTACACAGCATCGGGAACTCTTATGTGGGCAAGGCCTTTGGAAGCGCCCATTTTAATCGCTCCAAAACTTGATTTAAACGGAGGGATAATATTTGCTCTTAACAACAACGAAGTTATACGCATCGATCCTTTTGGAAATACCCATGTATGGATGCTTTCCAATAAACCTGCTGTTTTAATTTCTACGGATAATAACAGGGTAACTGTTTTATATGAGGACGGAGCAATAGAAATACTGGGCCTTGCCGATGAATGGTATTTGCCGGCGCAAAGCGGCGGACCCTCTGCCATGATGCCGCGGCTTCCGGCATCCCCGCTTGCGGCAGCCGGCAGGGGGAACAATATTGCAATTACCAAAAACGACGGGCGGGTAACATTTTTATCATTGGATGAAAGAAAAATAATCTGGACAGGCGACAGTCACATAAGAGAAATGATAAATAACAGAGGCAGACCGGATTTGGAAGTAGAAATGCTTTTTGATGACAGGGGAATATATATCCTTAGCAGAAACGGCGCTACAGGTTTTTCATATACAGGCAGAAGATTATGGTTTAAATATCTTCAGAATGCAGCTTCTGTGCCTGCATTTGGAAATGACGGCGTACTGTATTCAGGCGGAAGAGACTGGATCCTCTATGCGTATAAAGTTGAGGATCGAGTTCTTCCGGAGAGGAATAATCTTTTTGGACCTGTTCCCGACGGCGCCTACGGGATGGGGCGTCCGCAGATTCCGGGCGCGTTAAATATCCCGCTTACTCAGGATGAAACAAGAGAAAAACTGGAAATGATAGGCGCCTCTGTAAATGCAGGAGATGTCGGCGCTAACGAACCTGACTGGACATCATTTTTATTGTTATTGTCTTCAGGGCGACACCCGCTGCAATTCCGGCTTGCCGCTCTGAGTCTGCTTGGAAAAATCGGCTCTCAGGAAACTGTTCCCTGGTTAATTAATATATTCCGCAGGGATAATGAACCAATCATTAGGGGAGCGGCCATAAATGCAATTGGAGATATTGGCGTAGATCCCCAGGGTATTGCAATACAGACATTTCATCATTCAATACTTCAAAACAATATAAGGGACGAAAGTGTATTAACAGCAATTGCTTCGGCAACAGGAGCTCTCTGCCGTTTCTCAGGTCCCCCTCTTAGCGAAACAGGTATAAGAATACTTCATTTACTTGCAGCCGCAAATCAGCCGCCATTGACAAGAAGACAGGCAAATGCCGAGCTTGTTTCCCTGCGTTAATTTTTATACACATTGCGGATTTGTTCCCTGCCGGGAAGCCTGTAAATATTAAAATCCTTATCAAGGCTTATTATTTCCTTTATTCCGGTTTTCTCGGCTGTAATAACCAGGGTGGCATCGGCAAAATCCATGGGTAAATCCGAATATTTATTTGTCAGTTCTGTAATGCGGGGTAAATCATGCTGATTAATATCGCTTATAATTACTCCATTAATCATTGCCCATTCATAAAAATCCTTTTGGGCATTAACGCTAAAATCCAGCATATGAGATACTTCCGTAAAAACTGCCAATGTGCTTATAAACCGGTATAAATGTTCTTTCAGAAAACCCTTCATTCTCCTGTGGTAATTGTCATCAGAGTCAAACAACGCAATTAAAGGGCCTGAATCAATAAGAATTCTGTTGTGCACGCAGCTTCTCCTTTATACGCTCTTTATATGCAGTTGAAAGATCACCTTTTCCTGAACTGTACCTGCCGAAATAAGGCAAACCGAGGGTATATGAATCAAGCTCGTTTTCTTCTTTTTCATAGTACATATCAAGTGCCTGTATTATTACCTGCGACATGGTAATATTCTTTCCTTTGGAAAGAACAAGAAGCTTATTTCTTGTATCCCTGGGAAGCCTAGCTGTTGTAATCACTTCTTTCTGGCTGGTAATTGTATTCATATTCATCATATTACATATTGTAATACAGCAGGAAAGAAATGTCAAGTATTTTTATAATAAAAAAGACATTTTTCACTATCCAATTAATTAAAAATATACTATAATTAGGAGTTATAAGATGAGCCATATCCGTATTAACAAGCGTATAATTGGCTCACAATCCGGAGGAATGCATGAAAATGCCAAAGTTTATTTTATCACAGTACAAAATATTAATTGCCGTAATTATTTTGATCGGAATTACTGCCGCCGGTTTTGCACAGGTAAACCGGGATGAATTACAGGATCTTCCGCCTGTTGTATTCATCAATTACGAGGGCCCGCACGCCAGGGTAGATACAAGGGAAGAGATCCGGCAGATCGGCGTAGTTATAGGAAGGCAAATAGCCGAGAGAGAAAGAGGAATGGCCTCTACAATGGAAGCCATGACTGCCGAGCAAAGAAGAGCTCATTCATACAGATTTGAGATCGGAGCTGCGAACAGATACTTTGTAATCCACTGCGTTTCCGGCCAGGAGGGAAGCAAGCTTGATGCCGATATTTTCGGCCTTGGCGTAGATGCAGGAGTTGATCACGTAAGAAACCTGCGCGTTATTCTGCAGGGTTATCTGCAATCCGCATATAACTACAGCCCGAGTGACGCCCTTCTGTTAGCTGAATATATAACAGTTTACAATGCCGTATACCGCGGCAACTGGGATTATTTCCAGGAACGCTATAAAACACTTGTTATGCAAAACCTGGTCAGGGAAAGAGCAGGTCTTTCCATACGTTATGACGAATGGCCGGGCAGAACCCTTATGGTTATCCCTCTTGGACAGGGCGGCTTAAGCACGATTGATACATCTACCATTACCGACAGCAGAGTAATAGAAGAAATGCGCAGAGAAGATGATCAGGGTGTTCCGCAGCGTCAGCAGATGGTAGACCTCATGGAAAGAGAAGCTGATCAGGCAAGCAGGCAGGCGCAGACAGAACGCCAGGAAATAAGACAGGAAGAAAGGCGTATAACAGAAGAAAGAGCCCAGGTTGTTCAGGAAAGAGAACAGATTGTACAGGAAAGGCAGCAGGTCAGAGAAGCTGTACAGGCCGGAAGAATAACACAGGGCGATGCAAATCAATTGCAGCGGGATCTTGACAGAAGAGAACAGGCTGCAAGTCAAGCAGAACAGGATTTGGCAAGACGCGAAGATGCGCTTGACCAGAGACGCGATGAAGCTCAAAGGCTAGAAACATTTGCTGAAGAAAAAGCGGATGAAGCCCAGGCGCAGCGCCAGGAGATTGCCCGTGATCAGCAGGCAGCCATTGTTCAGGATGCAAGCGGAGTATTTGCAACTACAATAGAGAGGGTAAGCCCGACACAAATGGGAAGAGTTGTCCGCATTAATCCTGCAAACGGAAGCGAAATAAGGCGCTCTCCCCTGGATTTAGTTCATACAAGAACAGTCACCTTTACAGGCGGAAGGATAATAGCAATTGCCGGTGAAGCCAGAGGCCAGGGAGCGGTACGGCTTGTTGAAATAAATCAGGGCAATCTGGAAATGGCAAAACAGGGTGATGATGATATTAGAACAGGAAGTCTGTTATGGGTAAACGGCTCAGACCTTTATGCAATCATAGCTGACGGCAGTGATAATTTCCTTGGCCGCTTTAATACAAACCTGGAATTACAGGCAAAATCGGAAACTCAGGTTCATTCTGAAGCTGCTGTAACAATTCAGCAGGGACGCCTTGTTACCCAGCGTTCAAACGGCTCCCCGCTCTTATTGGATCCTGCAACTTTGAGGGAAGTCCGGTAATTAAATAAGATAAAATGATTTAGAAAGCCAGGGCGCATTGCTCTGGCTTTTTTTTTTACTGGTAAATATGCTCAAAGCCGTGAAGCAGCTCTTGCGCCTTTTCCCTGCAGCTTCCGCAGACTGTACCTATCTTGGTTGCCTGCTGAAGTTTCTCCCAGTTGCGCGCTCCGTTTAAAAATGCGTTTTCTATATCCTTGTCTGTAATGCCAAGACAATGACAGATGACAGAAGTTTCTTCAACAAAGACAGACGGACGGCCTGTTTTTTCAAGGTAATCGTCAATTGCTGCGCGCAGGGCCTTGTCGCCTAAAACAGAACAATGTATTTTAAAACTTGGAAGCCCTCCCAGTTTTTCAACAAGATCCTCAGGGCGGATTTTATATGCATCTTCAATTTTCATTCCCTTAATAGTTTCCGACAGCATGCTGGTAGAAGCGATAGCGCTTGCGCAGCCATAGGTTTTCCAGCGGACATCGGTGATAACATCATCCTTAATTTTCAGGAGCATCAGCATTTGATCTCCGCATTTGATATTCCCTGTCTGCCCTCTTGCATCAGGAGCAAAACTTGCTTCATCATCCAAAAGCACATTCCGCGGATTTGTAAAATGATCTTTAACCGTTTCTGAATATAGCCAGTCTGACATAATTTTTCCTTATCTTTTTAACAGGTTGACATTGCCCTTAGCCGCGCGATAACAGGCGGCATTGTTTCAATTATATAATTAATATCGTCTTCAGTAATACCCCACCCCAAACTGAATCTGATTGAACCATGGGCCATCTCAGGACCAAGTCCTGTTGCAATAAGCACATGCGAGGGTTCAAGGCTTCCTGAGGCGCAGGCAGAACCTGTGGACGCTTCAATCCCCTGCATGTCCATGGAAAGAAGAATTGCCTCTCCTTCCGCGCCCGGGAATGATACATTTAAGGTATTGGGAAGCACATCAAAGGGATGGCCGTTTATTTTTATGTTTGGAATTTTTTCAGTAAGCCCCAGGCGCAATTTATCGCGCAGGACTGACATTTCTTTTGCATATTTTTCAATTTCAGCAGATGCAAGTTCCGCCGCCTTTCCAAAACCAAGAATGCCTGAGTTATTGTATGTCCCGGCTCTTAAGCCGTCTTCCTGATGGCCGCCGTGCACAAGCGGAAACAGAGGAACGCCTTTTCTTGCATATAAGGCTCCTACTCCCTTGGGGCCGTATATTTTATGAGCAGAAACGGTAAGATAATCCGCTTGTAATTCCTGAGCGTTTACCGCAATTTTTCCTGCTGCCTGCACTGCATCGATATGCATGAGCGCGCCTTTCTTTTTTACAAGAGACGTTATTTTTTTTATATCCTGTATTGTGCCGATTTCATTGTTAGCTGCCATTACAGACACAAAGAGCGTATTGGAATTCAGCGCTTTTTCAAGTTCGTCAATATTCAGTTTTCCGTATTCATCAACAGGAAGAATATTTACATTAAACCCATTATCTTTTAAATTCTGCGCAGAATTCATTACACAGGGATGTTCAATGGATGTAACAAGTATTTCGCTTCTGGATTTATCTGCAATGCGGCTCATTGTTTGAAACACGGTATTATTTGCCTCGGAACCTCCGGATGTAAATACTATTGTTCCGTTTCCCGCTCCTATAAGAGCGCCGACATCTTCCCTTGCCTTCTCTATTCTGGCCCGTGCAGTTCTTCCTGATGCATGCATACTGGATGCGTTTCCAAAGATCTCAAAATCATCTATTAAAGCAGCCTTCACTTCGGCTCTTAGCGGAGTGGTAGCATTATAGTCAATGTATATTTTTCTCATTTGCAATATGGTAGCAAAATTACCTGGAAAAATCAAACATTATGACCAGTCTTTAAGGCCAAGTTCACGCTTCACTTCTTCAAGGCGTTTATTAAGCGCAGCAATTGTTCTTTCCAGTCTTTCTTTTTCTTTTTCCAGTATGGCAACAGGATCTTCTTCTTTTTTTTCCGTACCGCGTACCTGAACCTTTACTGAATCAGGACTCTTCCCTTTTTTCAGCGCAGTTTCGGCTGCCTTGCGCTCATCGCCGTTGCGGATACCGGCAAGAAAACGCATATTATCGGCGCCAACTTCGGGAGCAATATCGTACTCGAACATTTTCATCGCAGTGTTTGCGGCAGCTCTGGGAATGCGAAGCATCCTGTCAACATAATCTTCAAAACGCACGCCGATTCCGGTACAAAGCTCATGGGCTTTTATTAAATGCTTTCCCATTTCCTTTACAAGCTCTCCGTTGTTCTTTAAATATTTATTACGGATAACTTCTGTCAGTTTAAGCAATTCAGGCGAGACAGAAAATACATCATTATATATTTTTTTCGATTCCGCTTTTTCCAGAAGCTCATGAAATATTGCCCAGAACTGTGAATTATGCGCTCTTGGAGAAAGTGTGCCGCCGCGCTGGCAGGCATGTAAATGATGAGCGTATTCATGGATTGCCGTATACAAAAGCAGATTCTGCCCGGTGTCATCTGAATTAAAATTCCTGTTATGGATAATGATTTCCCTGGAGCCGGGTTTGTAAAGTCCGTTCACTTTTTTGCTTTTTTTTCCGGAGAAAACAAGCGTAAACTCAAAAGGCGCATCTTCTATTGCAAGCAGTTTTTGTTTTACCTTATCCTGATTCATTTGCCATACTCCTTAAAATTATCTTGTGTTTTCCGTTTTTTCCATGGCAAGCGCCGCTGCTGCAATGCAGGCAGTTTCCGTGCGCAGGGCGCGCTCTCCCATAGACAGCCGTAAAAATCCCGACTGTTCAAATAAATCCCGTTCCCTGTCCGACCAGCCCCTTTCAGGCCCTACAGCAATTACAGCAGGACGGCTTGTCGGCGCTAAATGAAAGAAAGAGCCTTCCGCTCTTACATTGTCCATTGCAAGCAAAAGATGTATACGCGCCGATGGTTCCTTTTTATTCCAGGGACTTTTTTCCAGCCATTGCTGTACATTGTCATAAATAAAAAAATCAGGTATTTGCGTATCACGCGCCTGAACCGCCCCTTCTATTAAAGCCGAACGGGAACCGCCGTCAAAAAGCAGCTTTGTATCGCGGTAACTTTTTTCGCCGAGATCTGTTCCAATCAAATCGATTGCAGACACTCCCATATTGGACAAATCCCTGAATATCCTTTTAAGCTGTATGGGACGCACAAATGCAACAGCCATTCTCAGCCGGAGACGGGGCGCAGGCTGCAGCTCTCCGTTTATGGAAATAAGAATTGATCCGTCAATATTTATTTTTTCGATCCGGCCCGTTCCTCGTATTCCTCCGAGAACTCCGGCTTCAAACTCGCCGCCTGCCTTTTTGCGCAAAATTTTTAACAAATGAATTGTGCGCTCATCTCTGCGCGGAAGGCTGCGTCCAAGTTCATGCTCTTCAAGTAAAATAATATTCACATCATTATTATATCAAATTACCGCTATCTTGACAAAACATTATAAAACAATAGAGAATGACAGGTTCTTATGAAAAAAGCCTTAAAGACAATAAAAATCCTGTTACTGGCATTAATGGTATTCTCATGCGCAACAAGCTCAAATGCATACAGGCAAATTGATTTCGCTGTCGGACAGGCTGATTTTTCAGCGGCATTGGACAATTTAGTCCAGGGGCAAAGCGGAAGAAGGGTAATTTATCCGCAGAATAATTCAATATCGCTGTTTCTGGACAAGGGGCTTTTGGAACATTACGCCGGAAATTATGCCGCCTCTTCTGAAGATTTGCAAAATGCCGAGCGTTTAATAGAAGAAGCGTATACAAAAAGCATATCGGAAGGTTTTTTATCGTATATTTTAAATGACAATGTTAAGCAATATCCCGGCGAGGATTTTGAAGACATCTATTTAAATATTTTTAATGCGTTAAATTATTACAACAGAGGCAATCTGGAAGGAGCGCTTGTAGAAATCAGAAAGCTAAGCATGCCTAACGGAAAGCTTGATATGCTTGCGCGAAGGCATGAGTATATAGATCCGGATACCGGCGCGAATTTAAATGAAATGGTGCAGAGGGAAACGGGCATAAGCCAGCTTCCGGAAACAAAATCTGTTAATTTTTCCAACTCTGCGCTTGCTCGTTTTCTAGGCGCTCTTTTTTATCAGGCAAACGGCAATACAGATTCTGCGCGCATTGAATTTGATCAGCTTCACCGGGCTTTCAGGACAAATACAGGCATCTATTATAACCAGGTTCCAAAAGCTGTTGATGAAGCGCGCAATGTTCCGGACAGAATGGGAAGGCTTAATGTTATAAGTTTTACAGGATTATCCCCAATAAAAGAAGAACAGCATATTCTGCATTTTCTTCCGTTTCAGCATCCAATACTGGCGATTGCATCATTAAAACTTCCCGTACTTGTAAGCAGACAAAGTGCAATAAACAGAATAGAAGTTGTTGTAGAAGGTATAGGCAGTTTTGATATGGAACTTTTGGAAGATATGGGAGCTGTTATAATTGAAACATTTGCCGCCCGTTTTTCCAGCATATTTTTAAAAACATATATCCGTACAATCATAAAATATGTAGTTGCAGACGCTGTTGCGTATGAAACTGCCAGAAACCAGGGCGCACTTTCCGGGCTTATGGTAGCGCTTGCCGCAAGAGCGGCAATGGATGCCTCAGAAAGCGCTGATATCAGAATGTCGCGCTTCCTTCCCGACAAGGCGTATATAGGAGGAATCAATCTTGACCCGGGAACTTATTCTGTTATAATAAATTACTATCATGGCAGCAGATTAATCTCGCAGGATATACATACGGATGTTGTTGTAAACAGAAGATCATTAAATCTTTTGCAATCCGTGAATTTAAGATAGGAGAAGTTGATATGAAAAAATTATTAATTTTATTGACCGCTTTGTTATTGCTGGCATCGTGCGGAACAACTGTAAAAAGAGTTGAATCCGGAACAGAGCCTGATTTAAGCGGCTACTGGAACTCAAGAGACGTACGGATTGTCTGCGAATCTCTCATTAATGACGCGCTTTCCAGCCCAAGAATTGAGCAAGCGATAAGAGAAGCAGGAAGCAGAAAACCTGTTATAGTCGTCGGCAGATTCAGAAATGAAAGCAGCGAACATATTGATACTGCGATTATTTCTTCCATAATGGAAAATGTTATTTTTAACAGCGGAAAACTGGACTTTGTCGCAGGCGGAGAAACAAGAAGCGATGTACGCGCCGAGAGGCAGGATCAGCAGAGCAACGCAAGCGAGGACACTGCCGCAAGATTGGGCGCGGAAACCGGCGCGGATTTTATTCTTACAGGCTCTGTCAGAACAATTATTGACAGGGAAGGAAACCGCAGCGTAAGAACTTATTTTGTAACAGCGGAACTTACAAACATTGAGACCAATGCCAGAACATGGATGGGACAGAATAACGAAATTGCAAAGGTAATTACAAGGCCGAATAACAGGCTTTAATTAAACTCAAAAAACGGATCGTCATCATCATAAAGAACGCCGGCCTTTATTGCATCAAGGCCGGTTTTTTCACGGACAGAGTTAGTTACAAGAGCGCGCATTTTATACCGCGAAGTTTTTGACACAAGCATTCTTGCGCGTACGGCAGGCCGTCCGCTTACGGAAAATCCCGATTCAGGCGACCATGAAAAAGAACACTCCCCTGCATCAATTCCAAAACGCCATGTTATTTTTTCATTTTTTAGAAGCTGCTTTACAAGAGCGCACGCCTTCTCCACAGGATGATAAGTTCCGACAGGCTGTCCGTCTTCTGTCCACTTGTATGTAGTCAGAACAGGTTTAAGTTCTAAAGGCGAGCCGAAACATGCAAAGATTGTATCTCCTTCATAGCCTGCAATTACAGCGCCGGCATTGAATAATGCTCTTTTTGCCATTGTAAAAAACGCTCTTTTAATTTTGACTGCATCTTTTGATTTTTCGCGATCCTCTTTTGTAAAAAGATTTACATCCCTGATTGCGATAACAGCCGCATAAGCAATGTTAACTTCCGAAAGACCCGGCCTGCCGTGTTTAATAAGGCCCTGTAAAATATTTTTTGGAACGGCAGCCTTGTAAGCGGAGCGGAAACTAAGCGCCCTGTAATTTAAATAAGCGCATTTGCAGTAAAATAGAACAAGAACCCCTGTAAGGGAAGATGCAAGAATTATTATTGGATCAATCCAGTATGAAAATAAAATAAAAATGCCGCCGGATACAGAGGTTGATAATATGCTTAATATCAAGCCAATAATTAAAAGAAGAAGGGGGCGCAAAAGAAAAATAAAAATCAATACAATAAATGAAGCTGCAATGGACAGAAAAAACACATAACGGTCATTTACAGGTTTGACATGGCTTCCGGTTATTAATGTATTTGCAAGAAGCGCAGAAGATTCGGCGCTTAACTGCGGGCCCATAATACAAAGCGACATATTAAGTTCGTCTTTAAATTTTTTATGAATTACTGACAGCTCTTCGTATATTCCGCGCATAAATAAAAATGTAATATTTAATTCGTCCCTGTCTTCGGTTAAAATTGCAAGCCTCTGCGTATCTGAAATATCTGTATTTGCAATTAAATCTTTATATTCATTATCCAGAAGCTGCATTGCAGAGCTGTTAAAAAAATCTTCCAGATTATTAAAGTAATCTTCGCGGGCAGTTATCCAGGCATAACGGTTTTCGCTGTCAGGGGAGTTTAAAAGTTCTTCCAAGAGCGTCTGCGCATGTTCGCCTGTAAAAAGCGGAATTTTTTCCGGCAGGGTTTTTGAAAAAGCGCCTATCTCATGAGCTTTTGCCATTGCATCCAGCATTGCCTTTCCCTTTTCATCGTATTCCCTGAACAATTCGATATTGATGCGGCGGATAAATGAACTTCCTTTAGTGATTATGTTTCCGCCCTTATCAAGTAAAATATCCATTTCACTTCCGTCATTGGAACGAAGCCATAGATATTTTGTATTATCAATAGTTTCAATTTGAGACTCGGCATAACGGCCTGAAATTAATTGGTATACAGGATGAATAAAATCATCATCAGCATCCAGAGGTTTTACGCGCCTTAGAATTCCGTCATCGTCAGGCTGCGGCCTTGAATAACTTTCCTGAAAATTTCCGAATACTGCAATGGAACGAATTAAATCTTCATCCCTGTCTACAAGGGATGTAATTAACCTGTCTCTTCCCTGCTCTGTCAGTTCAACAAGCCGTTCAACAAGGGAAGGTGCCTGTGCCGGCGGAACATATCCCATGCGAATGCCCTCAAACAGGTTTTTGATATTTGAACCGACAAGAGCGTATTCATCCGTAAACCGCCTGCGTATTTCAGTCTCGCTTACTGTAACAGGAGACAATGCAGGAGAGAGCCTTCCTGTCATGACAAGATTAGACGCCCTGAATTCCGTCAGAGTCATCAGCGCCAGAAAAAAATCGCTGCCTTCAATATATTCATCTGTGTTAATGATTAAAATTTCCCTTGATACAACAGGTGCTTTTTTTGTTTTAAGAAAATCAAAATGCGGCCCCAGTTTCGGCCCTGAAAGCATTAAACTTGCAAGAAAAGCCGCCAATACTGCGCATAAAAGGCCGCCAAGAAACATTAACAGGGAATTCTTTAATGAAATAAAGAGAGGCATATTTTTATTTATACACATTATAGTATAATGTACAAGACTTGTTTTATTATACTGGAGGATGATATGGCAAAGGTATTCATGGACAGTGAAAGTTTTTTACTGGAAACGCAGACTGCGGTTAATTTATATAAGGCGGCAAAAGAGGAACCTGTTTACGATTACCATTGCCATTTAAACCCTTCAGAGATTGCGCAGAACAGGCAGATGCCAAACCTCGCAGACGCATGGCTTTCAGGCGATCATTACAAATGGCGAATGATGCGCGCAATGGGCATTGATGAAAAGTATATTACAGGCGGTGCTCCCGATTATGAAAAATATCTTTCCTGGGCGCGTACTGTAGAATCACTTATCGGCAATCCTTTATATCACTGGACTCATCTGGAACTGCAAAGATACTTTGATATTACTCAGCCTCTTACAGAAAAAAGCGCGCCTGAAATATGGGAAAAAGCAAACGCGCTTTTACAAACGCCCCAATTGTCGGTAAAGGGCATTTTTGAAAAAATGAATATCCATGCGGTCGGAACAACGGATGATCCCGTTGACACTCTTGAGCATCACCGAGCTATCGCAGACGGCAGCGCTCCCATAGGAAAAATCGATACAAAAATTATTCCGTCATTCCGCCCGGATAAGGCGCTTGATATTAACGCCTTTGATTTTGCAAAATATATAGAATCACTTTCCGCTGCAAGCGGAATAAATATTAAAACGCCTGATGATGTAATTGCCGCTCTGGAAATACGTCTTGATTATTTTATCAGTCTTGGCTGCAGCCTTTCAGATCACGGGCTTGAATATGTGCCTTTTTATGAGACATCGGTTAAGAATGTAGAAAAATCTTTCAGAAAAGCCATGACGGGAAAAAGCGTATCTATAGTGGAAGCCGATGCATATAAAACAATGATGCTTGTATCCCTTGCCTGTCTATATGCAAAACGCGGCATTGTTATGCAGCTTCATTTTGCCTGTATCCGCAATATAAATACAAAAATGCTTTTCAATACAGGAATTAATACGGGCTTTGATGCTGTTAATGACAGAATTACAGCCGGCAGTCTTGCCGCTCTTTTGGATCTTATGGAACTTGAGTGTAATGATACAGGCCTTCCAAAAACCATTTTATATTCTTTAAATCCGAAAGATTACTACCCTATTGCGACCATCATGGGAGGTTTTCAGGGCGGAAGGAGCGAACAGGCATCCTGCGCCGGGAAAATACAGCTTGGCAGCGCATGGTGGTTCTGCGATCACAAAGACGGCATGGAAGAGCAGATGCGCGTTCTTGCAAGCCTTGGAATGTTAAGTTCATTTGTCGGGATGCTGACAGACAGCCGCAGTTTTCTCTCCTACCCGCGCCACGAATATTTCCGGCGCATTATGTGCAATTTAATCGGCGGCTGGGCGGAAAACGGAGAGTATCCTGCGGACATGCAGAAACTGGAAAAAATCGTGCGCGATATTTCCTTTGGAAATGCAAAGAAATATTTTGAATGATTAATTTAGGTTAGGATATAAATCATGGAAATAATAAGCTATAATATCTTGAAGTTAGTTTTGGATACTATTGAACATGTTGGCTATAATTTTTTTAAAGTACCTACGACAGATGATAAACAAATATTACTAAATAGTGAACGAGTTTTTTGTTATGAACTATATCACAGAATAAGACAGCTACAAGATAACTATTGTAAGGAATTAACTTTAAATGGAGTATTAGATAATAAAAGAAGAATAAATTATAAAAACGAAATACCAGATTTCCTCTTTCATATTCATGGAACCACCAGTTGTAACGGAGCAATTATTGAAGTAAAAAATACACTTCAAATTATCACTGATTTGAATATAATTGATAAATTTATTAATGAGTATAATTATAAGCTAGGTATTTTATTAATTTACAATTATACATTTTCAAAAGTACAAAAAGAATTTAAAAATTCTAAAGAAGAATATACAAATATAAAAAATAAAGAAAATATTTATATTATTGCAGCATCTGACCCTGGACATATTAAACATTTGTTGCTTTCTGATATCTTAGAATATGGAGCAACCCCATGAAAACAAACGAATCAATAGAAGAACTCCTAAAAGCCCCCGAAGGTGAACACTATGAATTCAAGGAAGCAAAAAATAAATTCGAATTTCATACAGCGTTAAAATACTGTTGCGCGTTAGCAAACTGCGGAGGAGGTAAATTCGTTTTAGGAGTTTCCGATAAACGCCCGCGGCAAGTTGTAGGCAGTAACGCATTTGCTCAGCCTGAAAGAACAAGAAATGGATTAATGGAAAAACTACTAGTTCGTGTTGATTTTCAACTATATAATCATAACGGAAAAAGGGTGCTGGTTTTTGAAATTGCAAGCCGTCCTATCGGCTTACCAGTGCAAGTTGATGGCGTAACATGGTCGCGAAAAGGAGACAGTCTTGTTCCGATGTCTTCTAAAGAAATGCAACGAATATTTATTGAAGGCGGAAAAGACTTTTCTGATGAAATATGTAAAGGTGCGACAATAAAAGATTTAGATAAAAATGCTGTTGAAGCGTTCAGAAAACAATGGATTTTTAAAACTGGAAATAAAACGCTAAAAAATCTCTCTACTGAACAACTAATGATAGACTGCGGTGCTATAATAAAAAACGAAATAACCTATGCGGCATTAGTATTATTCGGATCAAATAATGCTCTTCGGAAATATTTACCGCAAGCAGAAATAATATTTGAATACCGTTCAAAAAACAGCGCTGGACCGGCACAACAAAGAGTTGAATTCACTATTGGCTTCTTTGCGTGTTTTGACGCAATATGGGATTTGGTAAATTTACGAAATGATAAACAGCATTATCAGGACGGATTATTTGTTCTTGATGTTCCAACATTTAACGAAAGGGTAATTCGTGAAGCATTGTTAAATGCTGTAAGTCACAGAAATTATCAGATGAGTGGAAGTATATTCGTTCGTCAATACCGTGATAGACTTACTGTTGAAAACCCCGGCGGATTTCCTTCCGGAGTTACTATTGATAATATACTTAATATTCAATCACCTCGAAACCGTCGTATTGCATCAATTCTTGCATTATGCGGATTAGTCGAACGTGCGGGGCAGGGAATGAATTTAATTTATGAATTGAGTATAAAAGATGCTAAACCACTACCGGATTTCAGCGGAACTGATGATTATTTTGTTTTTCTAACATTAAACGGAATAATTAATGATGAAAGATTATTATTAATGTTAAAGAAAATTAACATTGAACAGCTTGAATCTATGATAATAGCAGATTTATTAATAATCAATTCATTATTTCATGAACAAAAAATTTCTAAACAAATACTTGGATTTAAAAACATCCAAGTAAATATAAACAAGTTAATTGATTGGGGAATAATTGAAGTTGCAGGCAGAAAAAAATATGTATTAGCCAGAAGTCTATATGAATCAACAGGTAAATCCGGTATTCATACCAGACTTGTTGGATTAGATAAAGAAACAAACAAAGAACTGTTGCTGAAACATATTAAATCGAATGCAAAGAAAGGTACACCTTTTATGGAACTACAACAGGTTTTACCAAGCCTTTCAAGAAAACAAATACAAGTCTTGGTTTCAGAATTAAAAAATGAAAAGAAAGTTAAGCTAATTGGTGAAAGAAAAAACGCATTATGGTTCATAGAATAATTTATGCTCTTTTATGCTCTTTTATGCTCTTTTATGCTCCAAATTTGAAAGAGCATAAACAGCAATTTTATCATTTTTTAAGAAAACCTTCATTTTCGTAAAAAAAATGATTTCATTGAAATAATCGAGTTTTCCAAAACAATCAATTATCTTTGGATTCTTGCAGAGCCGCCCTTTGCAAATGCTTCTACCTGATCCAGGCTGAACATGGAAGTGTCCCCAGGCGTTGTTGTAACAAGAGCGCCGTGTGCCCAGCCAAGCCTTAGGCATTCTTCCGGAGCCCTGCCTGACATAAGGCCGTAGAAAAGTCCGGATGCAAAACCATCCCCTCCTCCGACACGATCATATACATCAAGTTCGCAAGCAGGAGCCTGATATGTTTTTCCATCAAGCCAGAGGACCGCGCTCCATGAATGTCGGTTTGTTGAATGAACTTCTCGCAGCGTTGTGGCAACAGCTTTTATATTGGGGAAATCTTTTATAACATTTTCTATCATGCCGAAAAACGCAGAAGCATCAAGCTCTCCCTTTGTTTCAACATCCTGCCCCTTAAGCCCAAGTCCCTTTTGAAGATCTTCTTCGTTTCCCACAAGCACATCAACATAACTTACTATTTTCCGCAGGGTCTTTGCAGCCTCTTCGCTTGCCTGTGATACGCTAAGACCTGCTTCCGCAGCGGCAATCGCCCACAATTTCGCGCGGTAGTTTAAATCGAAGGAGACAATTGCTCCATGTTTTTTGGCAGCCTGCATCGCTTCAATTACAAGCTCGCTTGTAGTTGAAGAAAGTGCGCTGAATATTCCGCCTGAGTGAAACCAGCGAACTCCGTTTTTGAAAATCGCATCCCAGTTAAAACTTCCGGGTTTTAGCTGCTGCGCCGCTTCATTTGAACGGTTATAAAAAACAACAGGCGCGCGCACACCCTGTCCGCGGTCGCTCCATACAATTGCCATGTTCGGGCCGCGTACTCCGTCATGCTCAAAATATTTATAATAGGGAGTAACTCCCGCTTTCCGTACCGCTGCCTCAATCCGCTTTCCTATAGGATAATTTACCATAGCGCTTGCGATTGCAGTTTTCATGCCAAAGCAGGTGGAAAGGTTAGTTGCAACATTGTATTCGCCGCCGGAGACATGAAGCAGGTACTCGTTCGCTTCCGCAAAGGGAATTATTCCGGGATCAAGCCTTGTAACAAGGGCTCCAAGCGCCAATAAATCATGCGCACCTGCGCCGGGAATTTTTAATGATGACATAAACTACTTCCTTTATAAATTTTATATAAGTATACCATACTAAATATCAAACCTCAATTCACCTGAAATAAAACTTTGCGGCATGCTTTCTCCTTCAGGCACAATTAAAAGTTCACCGCTGTCTGTAATTCCTGCAAGCTTTCCCCTTACATCCCTGCCTGAATCTGCAGCTCCTTCTGTAAATAAAACATATTCGCCCTTTTTATATAATCTTTTTTCGATACGAAGCTTCCAGCTCTCTTCCTGCGGCCTTTCAAACTCGTTATAGAGTTCCAATAAAATTTTTTCCAGTAAATCAAAACGATCGGAAACTTCATTATTGGAACCTGCGGCAAGAGCGATACTTGTTGCCTTTTCATTCAAATGCTGTGGAAATGTTTTTTGCGCCACGTTTATTCCGATACCGATATGAACATTTCCATTTGCAGCCTCGCACAAAATCCCTGCCGCCTTTTTTGAACCAATCATGATGTCGTTAGGCCATTTGAGCATAACACTGCCCTTAAGCTGCGGAGAAAAATCTTCGATTGCGGATAAAACTGCAAGACCTGTGCGCAGGGTTAATGCGGGGGGAATATCTTCCATGTATTTATAACGCAGAAGGATTGTAAAAGGCAGATTTTCCTCCCTTTCCATCTCCCATATTCTGTCATGTTTGCGCCCGCGCCCCGCTTCCTGAAAATCCGCCGTGATTACAGTTCCATGCAAGGCTCCGTCATCTGCAAGTTTTTTTGAAATATCCATTGTGCTTGACGCTGTTTTTATATGATAAACCGGCGATTTATACGGATTATGTATTTTCAAAGTCACCATAATTATGCTATTATACCCGCATGAACATTGTTTGTCTTGATCTTGAGGGTGTCCTTGTCCCCGAAATATGGATTACATTTTCCCAGGCCTCCGGTATTCCCGAATTAAGCCGTACAACAAGGGATGAGCCGGATTACAATAAACTGATGAGTTTCCGTCTTGATATCCTTAACAAAAACAATCTGAAACTTCCCGATATTCAGCGTGTGATTTCAAGCATGAAAGTCCTGCCGGGCGCGCTTGAGTTTTCCAATGCAGTACGCGAAAGAAGCCAGCTTATAATTCTTTCGGATACTTTTGAAGAATTCGCAAAACCTCTTATGGCAAAGCTTGCATGGCCTTCCCTGTTTTGCAATTCGCTTAAGGTTGCAGACGACGGAACAATTACAGGTTATAAATTACGTCAGCATAACGGCAAAAGGGAAGCTATAAAAGCATTCAAAGCGATGAATATGCGCGTTTTTGCCGCAGGGGATTCATTTAACGATCTTGCAATGATAAGAGAAGCTGATTCCGGCTGCCTGTTCAGGGCTCCTGATCAAATCCGCAAAGATTATTCCATATTTAGCTGCATGGATACTTTTGAAGATTTGCTTGCGGAAATTGATAAATTTTTAAAATAGTTTTAACGTTCAATAATTCTGCGAAGGGTATGATCGCTTTGCCGCCAGTCCTTGCCGGTTTTTACGCGCAGATCAAGATCGATCTTCCATTCAAAAATGCGTTTTAAATCCTTTAGAGCGCCAAGACGTATCGCCTTTATCATTTCACCGCCCTTGCCTACAACCATGCCCTTCTGGGAATCGCGCTCTACAATAATAAAGGCCCTTACCCAAAGTTTATTTTCCCTTAATTCCATATCGGCAATGTCTACATACAGGGAATGAGGCAGTTCCTGACGCAGCCTGTTTATTGCATGCTCTCTGATAATTTCCGCGATACGAAACTGCGTGTCCTGGTCTGTGTAATAATCGTCTGTGTAAAGAGGCGGCCCCTCCCCTGCCATGTTAAAAAGAGCATTTAAAAGTTCTTCTATACCGGCGCCTGTGTTAGCTGAAATTGCAAAACATCTTTCTTCCGGCAGCTGAGGCAGAAACGAGGATAAAAATTCCCTGCAGCGGTTAAAATCGGCTCCCGGGACATCCATCTTGTTTACGGCAGCGATTGTTTTATCAGATAAGGGGGTTAAAAGAGATGCAATTTCTTCTTCTTCGGCACCCGGCGCGCGGCTTGCATCCATTATATAAAGGACAAGATCGCATTCCGCCAGGGCGCGGTTAGAGACTTCCATCAGTTTTTTATTCATTTTTTTTTCGCCGTAATGCCGCCCCGGCGTATCAACAAAAATAAGCTGTCCCTCTGCCCTGTTAACAATTCCCCTTATTGCATTGCGCGTTGTCTGCGGAACCCTGCTTACAATGGCAACTTTCTCGCCGCACATTTTATTAAGAAGCGTAGACTTTCCCACGCTTGGGCGCCCGACAATAGCAGCGAAGGCGCATTTTTTATTTTCCATTATCTGACAACCATTACCTTTCTGATCTCGTCTATATCAGGGCCGACAACACGTATAAAATACATTCCCCTTGCAACAGGTCTTCCGCTGTTGTTGGTGCCGTCCCAGGCATCAGTATATTCGCCTTTCTCGCGGTACTCGTTGCGCCTTATGGATCTTACAAGTGTTCCGTCCAGCGTGTGAACCTGAATTGTTACCCTGCCCGGCCTTAAAAGATTGTAGCGCAGATAGGTAACTTCCCGCGCATCAGAATTAATGACATTGTTCAGGATGGTAACGCCGCCGCGCTGAAGCCGTATGTTCTGTATGTCAAAACTGAAGGGGCGCACAAGAGTGTACCAATTAGCGGGAATTGCAGCTCCGCGCGGAATGTCAAGGCGCGCGATGGAAAGATAGGAAGCAGTGCCGCCAATGCCCTGAAGTCTAAGAAGGAATTCAAATTTGCCGCCGTTTGAGAAATTTTCTGAATCAATTCTATATGTAAAAAGAGACGATGCGGATGCTTGAGGGAGAACAGGTTCTGTAGAAAATAATTTAGGAACCATAAAGAAATTAGGGTAAAAGTCAGGAGCTGTTACATTCGAATCGGCAAGCCATAAACCTCCGGCGCTTGTGCCCCTTTCTGCGCGAACTGCAGGATTACGGTGCTTTACATCAACATCAAAACCATAAAGCAAATTAAGGCCGTAATTTAAGGCATTATTAAGCCTTACTTGAATGATTAGATTTTCACTTCTTTCAAGATATTTAGTTCCGTCAAAATCCCATATAATCGCAGTATCTGTATTTATCTGTCCCCAGAACTCACCGTTGTTGTCATTAAATCCTTCAGGATTAGGCTCCTTTTCATCTCTTACCCATACAGGCCATGCAAAATAATTTTCAGAATCACTTTCAGTTGGAGGAATTGATACAAGGACATCCGTTACACGGCGAATAACAGGTTCTCCTGCAGTAAATCTGTCAGGTGTAACAAGATGTCCATTTCCATTAGCAAGAGCATCCATCATTTCAACAGTAAGGAGTTTGTTAGGCGGCATAAATACACGGTCTATAGAAATAACACCATCTTTAGTTTCCGCCATTTCTTCATCAGCGATAAATTCAGGATATTTATCCCTTAAATGACTGTTCCCTGTTACCCTTGCATACTCTGTATAACCCCAGTTAAGAGGATATTTCGGTCCCTTGTAATACAGGCTAAAATCTCCGTCTATGGAACGATCGCTCCAGTCCATCGCGCGCTGTCCCTGATCTACCATATTATTAATTCTGAAATATTGATCGTTATGTACATTATTCTTAATGTCCAAATTAAAAAGTTCTGTTATTCCAAGCGGATTCTGTCCCAAAAGATACCCAAGATTGGCAGGATTTACTTCCAGCGAAAAATCTCTTGAAGCTCTTTCTATAGGTAAATATTGCCATGTAAACGTATATCCTATTGTAGGTTCTGGCCATTTAACGACATCACGGCTGAATACACCTTCTTCAACAGCTTCGGACATTCGCACATATGTTTCATCATGACCTGGAAGAGTAAGAGTATATTTAATGCGCGGAGGAATGGTGTCAAAAGGCTTTATATCTATATCAATACCCGGTACTCCAACACGTATTCCTTTTACAGTATCCCTTAGATTGGGGTTATTTCTAACGCTCCAGACTGGAGTGCTACCGGTATCAAGTTCCATTTCCAATTTTGGTTTAAGATAAATATAGAATGAATCTCTGTCAAATTCTGTTTTTGTCCAATAGCTGACAAGCTGAAAGCCACTATCAAAACCATTAAATTTTTCATCATTAGAAGGCCTATTTCTTTCTATCTCGTATCCTTCTATATATACATCAAATCCAGTGAAATTACCGTTTAATATGTAATTTGTCTGAACCCTTATTCTGTTTAATCTTCCTTCCCCTGTATAGTCTTCTGTAAAACTGTAGAGAATCGTTCTTGGTTCCAATCCTCTGAGCCAGTTATAATTAAAGTAACCCAATTCTAAAGCTGAATCATAGTACGGAATAATCCGGAAGAATACCGAATCTTCAATAAAAATCGGATCGCTGTTTGTTGAATGACTAAAGTACATTCTTACATTTCTGAAGTTACCCAGCGGGTCAACAGGATTATGCTCAAAAATGATGCTAATGTTCCAGTATTTTTCCTGTTCTGCCTGGGGCGTTGCCTTGAGATTCGGAGGTATTGGATATACAGGTATAGCATAAGAACCAAGATCCCCCGGAGCTACAGGAGGCTCTCCATGTTTATTAAATTCATATCTGTAAGGATTTACACCGTGATTTTCTGTTAATCTTGTGACTGTTATAAAATTATTTTCATCAACGTTATCACCTGACATACCGATTGAGAATTTTTCAAGAACAATATGCTGATGCGGATGCATGGAAAATTGTATTGTAGCGCCTTGAACATCCCAGCATTCAAACTCGCGCCATACTGTATGGCCAACAATTTCAAAAAATACCGGATCATCTGATTCATCATACTCATCTTTTGCAAAAGACACTTTCCTGCCTGAAGCCTGCCTGAAAACATAGGTATCCATACTTGTATCTGGGTTGATGGGATAACTTGAAGCATCTGTATATTTTTCCCAGCGTGTGTATTTTATTGAATCCGATCCAACATGCTGAAATTCACTTAAATTTCTTTGACCTGTTAAAGCCGCATACAGTACAATATCATGATCGCCAGCTTCCAATCCTGCAGGAGCGCTCTGCGGGAATAATAAAACTTCGCCTCTTATATGAATTGTTTTATCCGCATTATTGGTAGAAAGAACAGTTTGAGAGTTTTCTGTTATGCGAAGATTACCAATTGCCTGATCTGCTATAAGGTTCTGCGGAATTAAAGGATTTTCTCCTGTCATCTCAAACACAAGATACGGAAGATCATCAGGCTTTATATCAACTTTTTCGTTATCCGCTATTTGCGCATCGCCTTTAATATCAATGGTTACATTTCCTGTATTGCTAAAACTGAATTTTTGAGTATCCGAAATACCTTTAAAATATATATCGTGTACAAAAAGTTTTGTATCTTCTTTAAGAATTAAAGCGCCGTAATAACCGGTAAACTTTTTAAGATCTTCAGGTTCATTTATATCTCCGCCTATAATCCAGGAGCTATCATTTATAACAAGATTTAAAATTGCCACTGTTTCCAGTGTAAGAGTCTTACTATTTGCCTGCCTTATTGTATCTCCTGTTTTAATAATAACATAACTTTGCGTGCTTATTGTTATGTCATTTAAGGTTCCTGCAGTTTTGCTTATTTCCAGAGCTTCTGTAATAGTGCTGCCGCCGGCTAGTGTAATGGAATAAGCATTTTCTTCTGTTCCTTCTGCAAGTACGATAAATCCGCCTTTTTCAGGTAATGTGAATGTTACATTCTCTGTAAGTTCTATAATGCTTGCAAAACGTATAGCGGCATTTTCTTTATCGTCATTTGTTACTGTGATATCCGCGCCAAGCGATACATCCCCTGTACCGGTTGTGCTTTTTTGTGTAAACGGATTATTTAAGCTTACATTGCCGTTTTGCGTATATGTTCTGCTATTGTCTATTGTAAAACTTTCGGCATCAATCTGCATAAAAGATGCATTATTTACTATTAGATCAATATCGCCTGCATGGACCGACTTGAAAGTTACATCATTTGCTTCTGTTACTGTTATATCGCCTGAATGAACAGCCGAATTGAAAGTTACGTCATTTGCTGTTCTTACTGTTATATCGCCTGCATAAACATCCGATTCGAAAGTTGCGTCATTTACCTCTGTTACAGTTATATCACCAAAAGGTCCGGCTGAGCTTCCAACTTGTCCTTCAACAAGAATATCGCCTGAACCGGCTTTAACTTCGAGGCTTCCGCTTCCTGTAACGGCGGAACTAAATGTTATGTCACCGTTACCTGAATCCAAAACAATGGCTTGGCTCATATTAACTTGTTCTGCAAAACTAATATCGCCGTCCCCTTCGCTTGAGTTAATAGCAATGGATTCGCTAATGTTAACAGGCCCTATAAAACTTATATCGCCGTTTGTTTGTATTGATGTTGTAATATTGCTGTTTCCCGAACCTGTTTGCCTGAATGCTGCTGCAGAGGTTAAACCAGCTCCTGCCCCCTGATTAAAGGTTCCGCTGTTATTGATTGTAATGCCGCCCGATCCTATTTCAAGAGGTGAATTGTTTCCAAGAGTAATATTCGTTCCTGTAAACGAGAATGAAGATGATTCTGTTTTTGCGTTATCTGCAATTGAAAGAGAAGTGCCTGTAAAAGAGAACCCTCCCAAATAATCCATGGCCCTGTTGAACTCAGCGCTTCCTGCATTCTGAACATAACTATTTGCATATACAGGGCTTGATGCGCTGAATATAATATTTCCAGCGAGAACGCTTATATCGCCAAGGCGAAGCGCCTGCTCCCCGACTGTTCCTGTTACAGAAATATCAGATTGTCCTTCCAGAATTAAATTATTTACAGAGCCTATTGTTCCATAAATTCCGCCGCCAAGTATAATATTTGAAACATTTCCAGGTGTAATACTTGAAACCCTTATACTATTATTAGAATTTCCATCAAGAGTTAATTTCGAGTTGTTTGAATTGAAACCGGAATCAAGAAGATCAATTTCTGCATTGCGGAGAATGATACCGTCCGCTCCAGAATTAAGAGTAAAATTACCCGATGATACATATGCGCCTCTTATATCAATCTGCCCGCTTGTTGTAAATGTAACATTACGTATGTTTGCTTCGTGACCAATATTATTAATACCGATAATAAATATTTTACCTGCACTTGCAGTTGTATTAGCTAAAAGCCCCCGCCCCAGAGTTGAATCTGCGCGAAGATAAAGATACGGAGCTGCAAATGCCAACTGTAAAGGATCAGTGTCAGCACCATGTCTGTAAACAATGTTTTTATCCGTATCTATGTGATAATGAATACGGTCCCCGGTAACGGCGCCTGTATAATTCGCATATGATTTAACACGTACGCAGACTTCTCCCGTATCTGCTTCCAGCGTAATTCCGCCTGTTCCTGTAAAATTACTTGCAAATATATAAACAGGAGCTTCTCCTTCATCATGGCACTCGCCATCGGAATATACCCTTATTAAATTTGCATTGGCAGGCGTACTTTCCAACTCTACAGTTCCATTTTCAGCTAACAATTCAAGTCTGTACCCTGTTATTTCTCCTGTTACTTTTATTCCTTCATTTAGATTGGTGCTTTCTGATTCAAGAATTATCTTTGTCCCGCTCGATATATCATTACTAATGCCTGTTACAATGAAATTTCCGCTGTTTCTAAAAGTAATATCACCTTGATCATTTATAAATGAGACACTGTCAATATTATTCGTATTTCCAAGAACTATTCCGGAAACAGCGTTTGCCTCAAGAGCCGCAGATGAAATTACAAAACCTGTACCCTGCGTAATATTTCCGCCTGACAATAATTCAACTTTTCCGTTTGTTGTCATATTTCCTGTCTGTGAAATGGCTCCTTCTGCCGTTATGGTAATATCCTGATTAGTTCCGCTTAACCCGCCAATGCCCGCGATTACAAGAGAAGCGTTATTTGTAAATTTTACATTCCCTGCAGCGCCTGTTACTGTAAGCTCATCTACGCTATTATTTTCTTCTGTAAGAGTAATTGCTCCTGTTGAATTTATTAGAAGTTTTCCTGTTGTTATTGCCCCTGTCTGGGTCAGCTCTCCAACTGTTGCAGGGGATTCACCAAGAGTAATACTTCCATTCCCGGGCGTTTGAAGAGACGTTATTTCAAGAGGCCCTAAAGTATTTATTTTTGTAATAGCGTTATTCGTATTATTAACTGAACTAACAGTAACAGATGAAGTTGATGAATTATTAAAACTTATTTCTCCGCTTGATAAAGCCGCCTGATTATTATTCAGTGTCACAATTCCTGTCAGCATATTGGCAGCTTCCATAGAAATTCCCTGTAACGCATTTACAGTAACACCATTAGTTCCTGTAACAGGACGGTACATGTTAACGCTGCCGCCTGTTGATGTTATTATCCGAGGGACAGAGCCTTGAAGATTTACATTACCGTGATAGATTTGATTTCCGCTTGTTTGTATATTATTGTTAATTACAGCAGCTCCCGGCGTATTTACTCCTGTCGCATTAACAGTGATGCCTGACAAGGGTGTTGAATCTCCAACCAATCCATTAAATCTGACATCTGCATTAGTTATTACAAGTTCTCTTGCGCCATTTACCGTACCGGAAAACAGCACTGTACTGCTTGGCGAACCTGTAAGCGTGCGTGTTGTCCCGGCGCCGCCCAGAGTTACAGCTCCGCCGTAGGTTTGATCTGCCGTTGTAGTAATATTAGCGTTTATCTCCGCGTTGTTTGTTATATTTACTGTACCTGCACTAACTCCTGCATTTATATAAGCATCGCCTGTTACATTTATTGAGCTTGCGCTTAACGCTGCCTCCAATGTTACGCTTCCTGTTGCCTGCAGCGCATTAATTCCGCTGCCGCCGTTTAAAGTGGAAGTTCCCGTCAATGTTAATGAATTGCCGCCGCCTGTTATTGCACCCAGATCAATTTCTGCGGCGTTTATGAAGCTTGTACCCGGCACTGCAAGAGGCGGTATTGCAAGCGTTACTGCTGCTCCGTTTGAATCAAATGAATTGCCGCTGCCGGAAATGACAATGTCAGCATTGACAAGTCTTATACCTCCTGCAGGGTCAAGGTTAAGAGCACCCGATGATACATAGTCGGCCCTGAACTCAATAAATCCGTTTGCCGTTTTAAATGTAACATCTCTTGTATTGGCTTCCCCATTGTTAGCTGCAATACCGATGATATATATATTGGTGTCTGCTCCTCTTGTTTCAGCGCCAAAGATTTGTCCCAGAGTAGAATTAGCTTTTATGTAAAAATGATTTGCAGGAGGGAATTCACCCAGAACCGATTCATCAATATAATAGACAATATTTCTAGGTGTATCTATATGATAATGGATACGATCCCCTGCAACATTGCCTGTATAATTCAAGGATGATGTAATATAATGTACGCATACATGACCTTCTGCAGCCCCTGGCGTAATACCGCCTTTTCCTTCCAGTATGTCAGTCACTATAGACACAGCCGGCTTTTCAATATTGCAATCAAAAACTTCCGATGTAACTGTTATTATATTAAAACCAACAGAAGCATCATCTCCAATTGTAATTGTTCCATTTTCCGCCAATAGCTCAAGCCTGTATCCTGTTATTATATCCGTCATTGCTCCAGATATACTAATATCATAGTTTTCAGATTTAAAAATTATCGCGCCATTACCTGTTATAATTCCGGTTGCAGTTCCTATTATATTTAAACTGCCGTTTTCAGAACTTATATTTATATCTGCGTTAACGGATGCATTATTTGCAGATTTTATTGTAAGTGTTCCGTCATTATTAAATATGATATCCCCTGATGCGGATGTATTTGCATTTGATAAAGATACGCTGTTAACGCTGTTCAAACTGCCAAGCAATATACTGCCCGATGAGCTCACTGTAAGCTCTTCTGCGTCAATTGCACTTGCCGCATTCTGCGAAACATTTCCGCCTGACGATAATACAACTTCTCCGTTTGTTGTAATATTTCCTGTCTGTGAAATGGCTCCTGCTGCCGTTATAGTAATATTCTGACTGGCTCCGCTTAACCCGCTAATGCCTGCGATTGCAAGAGGAGCGTTATTTGCAAATTGCACATCTCCTTCCGTGCCTGTTACAGTAAGCACACCTACAGTATTATTTTCCTGTAAATCAATATGGCTGCCCGATTTTAATGTCAAGCTACCGGCTGATATTATTCCCGTCTGGGTTATTTCTTCGCTTGCTTCAAGATTAATGCTTCCATTCGGAGAAGGTATTGTCATGCCGCTTATCAGTAATGGCCCTGTTTGAATTACATTTATATTTCCGGATGCCGCGCTGTTGTTTGCGCCCAATGTAAGATTGTTTGATGTATTTGTGAAAATAATATTTCCTGTGCCTGTATTGGTAAGGCTGACAATTCCATCAATAGTATTTGGAGGCGCAGATAAATTATCAATTGAAATTCCCTGTAACGCATTTACAGTAACTCCATTAGCTCCTGTAACAAGAGAGGGTATGTTAACGCTGCCGCCTGTTGATGTTATTGTCCTTGTAGCGCCAAGAAGCTCAACCTCTCCGTTGTAATTTTGACTGCCGCTTGTGTGTATATTATTGTTAATTACAGCGGCTCCCGGCGTATTTACTCCTGTCGCATTAACAGTGATGCCTGACAAGGGTGTTAAATTTCCTACCAATCCATTAAACCTGACATCTGCATTAGTTATTACAAGTTCTCTTGCGCCATTTACCGTACCGGAAAACAGCACTGTACTGCTTGGCGAACCTGTACCTGTAAGTGTGCGCGCTCCTGCAGAGCCGCCCAGAGTTACATCTCCGCCGTAGGTTTGATTTGCCGTTGTGGTGATATTTGCGTTAATATCAGCATCGCCTGTTACATTTACAGAGTTTGCGCTTAACAGTGATGCAGAAAAGCTTGCTTCTCCGTTTATTACTAACGCGCCTATTCCTGCTCCGCCGTTTAATTGCGCATCTGCATCATCGTTGGCAGCTCCTGCAGGACCGTTTATTGTTAACGAATTATTATTTCCTGTAATATAGCCCAATACAACACCTGCCGCATTTATTACGCTGCCGCCTGTTCCTGCAAGCTCTACAGCGCCATTTGAGTTAAACACTGCATTGCTAAGTCCAATACCGGCATCAACAAGCCTTATATTTCCGTTCAATGGATTAGTTCCCGAAGGATTAAGAGTTAAATTACCCGAAGATACATAGGCATCTCTGAATTCTATATAGCCGTTTGCAGTTTCAAAAGTAACATTGCGGGAGTTTGCGCTTGGATGAATGACTTCAGTAATGTCGATTACATATATGTTACGATTAACGCCCTTTGTTGTAGCAAAAAGATTTTGCCCAAGAGTAGAATCCGCACGCAGATAAAAATACGGGCTTAAAAGTGAAAGCTCCGAAGGATTGTCAGCTCCATGCCTGTATACAATATTATTATTTGTATCAATATGATAATGGATACGCTCTCCTGTAACATTGCCTGTATAATTTAAGGATGCCGAAACATGCACGCAAACCACACCGGTAGTTAAACCAGGTTCTATATTACCTGCTCCATTAAAATTAGCAGCATCAACAAGCACAGCCGCATTATCATCATGCTCATCAGCTCCTGAACTGACAGTTATCAAACTGCCGATTGTGACGGTTCCATTTTCAGCTAACAATTCAAGTCTTAACCCTGTTATTGCTCCCGTTGTATTTATAGTTGCACCGGAGGATGACGAAGACAGTTTAATTACTCCTTCTGCCGTAATCCCCGCAGCTCCAACTGTTATATCGCCATTTGCTGTTATAGTAAAATTCCCGTCTGTACTTGCAATATTCGCAGGATTTGTTCCTGTTACGTTAACTGCGCCTGTAGTTGAAAGCGCAACAGCGCCAGATTGCGTTCCTGTCTGGTTGTTGTTTAATGCAATATTACCGTAAAGAGTGTTTGCAGAATTGTTTAGATCTATCCCCTGTGATGCGCTTATATCTACCTGTGTAACTGCAAGCTCTTTGGATACAATACCCGAAGCTCTTATACTGCCCGTATTTGATATTAATGTCCGCGTACCGGCGCCGCCCAGCGCTACAGCTCCGCTGTAATTTTGAGAAATTGTTGTTGTAATATCACTGTTTATTTCTGCGGTTCCGGCAGTTCCGGCAGGCGGATTTGCAACTACATTAAGGCTTTCTATGGGGGTTCCAGCTGCTCCCACATTCCCGTCAAATCTGACATTCGCATTTGTTATTGTAAAAGCCCGCGCTGTAGCATTGCTGCTGTTTACAGTGCCTGTAAAATGTATATTACTTTGAGCCGCTCCCATCCCTGTAAAAGTGACATTAGCGTTAAGAGCGGTTGCACCATTTACTGTTAAATTCCCAATCCCTGTATTGGCTGCGCCGTTAAACTGTGCGCTGGCATTATTCGTACCATGCCCGTTAATTATTAATGACTGCCCGTTGCCTGTAATTGCACCTAATGTGATAGCCGTACCTGTTAATGTACGGACTGTATCTGTAGCTTGCAGCGTAACTGTCCCATATGTTTGAGCAGCTGCAGTTGTGATATTTGCATTAATAGTTACAGCAGCTGTTTGAACGCTTTGTACAGGATTACCAGCTCCGACATTGCCGTCAAACCGGGCGGCTGCGGTAGCTATTGTCAAGGTACGCGCAGTTGCATTAAATCCGTTAACAGTTCCATTAAATAAAACAGTTCCCGCTGCTCCGCCTGTAAATGCCGCATTACCGTTAAGGTTTATAACTCCATTATAGGTTTGATTGCCTGATGTAAAAATATTTATTGCCGCATTATTGCCAAAAACAATTGAGCCTGCAGCGGCATTATTACTGGTTGCAGTAACAGTAGTTAATACACCGTTTCCGGCAGCGCCGATATTGCCATTAAAACGAATATTATCACTTGTTACGGTTAAAGCCCTGTTCTGGTCTGCAGCATTATTTACTGCGCCGCCAAACAGGATTGTACTGTTTTCTCCTGTTGCGTTAAATGTTACATTTGCGCCTGTATTTTGAGCAGCTCCGCCGCCGGTAGCGCCGTTGCCTACCTGTCCGCTAATTGTTACATCTCCTGTTGTATATGTCTGGTTACCGGTTGTTCTAACTCCTGCAACAATAACAGATGCGTTGTTTGTAGTGACAGATAATAAGGCATTTGTACCGCCTACCTGTCTGTGAAAGTTTGCGCCAACATTTGATACTGTTAATGAAAAAGGCCCGCCGGCAGGAGCGCTGTCTACAGTACCAAAAAATCGAGCCGGATTTGCAGCAGCGCCTGCAGTAGTAAATGTTACATTCTGTTCCAGTATAACAGGCCCTCTAAAACGCATGGAATTATTATTTGCCTGCGTTGCAGTAATATTTGGAGTATTAATATATATTGTTCCCATATCATATGGCACTGCATTTAATCCAATATCCAGTCTGGCCATAGTGACATTGCCCTCAAATCTTAAATCCGCCAAAGAAACATACATTCTGCGGTTATTTCCAGGAAGATCATGCGTTACAATATCTTTAAACCAGATTAATGTGCCTGCAACTCCCCTAAAATGGAAAGTGCCGTTAAGAACTACAGGTCTGTTATAGTATTGCCCAACATTTGCCCGTCCGTCATAAGCGCTTCCGCCTGTGGTATTAATATTAAACACTGTATTCGAGCCGGGAGTTGAAGGAGTAACATTAATTGTACCGGCGCTTCCTGCCAGTACAATTAGCTGTGCGCAGTTTATTATGTTGCTGATAGTTATATTTCCATTTGCAGTTAAATTTAAATTTCGTACGACGTTTGCATTAATCGCTGCATTTAAAAATACATTACCGCTTGCTGCCGTAGCAATAAGCGCCAAATCATTGGCAGTACCGCCGGAAGTTACACTGCCCAAAGTTATATTTTGAGCCCTTATAGTATTTGCAGTTATATTTGGCGCAGAGCCGATAAGTAGTACCGGCATATTAAAATTCTGTGCGCCGTTAAAATCAGCATTAAAGGAAACATTTGCATTGTTTAATCGTATGGGATTTGTCAGAGGAGTCAGAGTAACATTACCGTCAAACACGTTATTATCCCGAAACTGGATAAAACCTGTACTAGCAGTTTCTAAAGTGACATTACCGTTAAATACGTTATTATCCTGAAACTGGATAAAACCCGTACCAGTAGTTACAAATGTTAAATCATGCATATTATTTTCTGCATTTACAATATAAATATCACGATTTTGACCTGCAGCAATGTTAGAATTCCCTGTAAAGGTATCGCTGTTTATATGGTAAAAATCGGTATTATTAAATTCAATAGGTATAGGAAAGCTTCCAAAAAATACATCTTTGTTATCTGGAATCCTGATATGCCAATGATAACGATTTACTCTGCCATTGCCATCACCTGGGAAATAAACAACATTAAGACATAGCTCACCCGGAGACGCAGGCCCCGGAATAATGTTAAGCGGTCCAGCTATTGCATTAAAAGTATCTGCATGTACATATATAGCCGCTCCTAAACCTTCTCCCGGAGGTGAATCATGATTCCCCAGGCTGCTTACATTTATTCCTGCTAAAGGTTCGACCGTTACAGTCCTTCCATCAGCATTTATTATCAGACGCTGTGCATTTATGCTGGCTTCAATATTAACATCTCCGTCTTGCGTTGTATAACGAAGAACTCCAACTGACGTAACAAGGCCAGTTTGAGTTATGTCATTATCTACTCCGTTAACGGTAATAGAAACATCGTTATTGTTGACTCCGCTTATCGGTGCAATCGCAAGAGCTGTATTATTTACAAACTCCACAGCTGCGCCTGCGCCTGTAATGGAAAGTGTGTTTACAGAATTATCCTGGTTTAATATTACTCCTGCGGATGAATTAATTATTAAAGTTCCGCTTGTTATTGTTCCTGTCTGTGTTACAGCGCCGACTGCTGCAACTGCGCCAAGTGTAATATTTCTTCCGGAGGCGGTTTGAAGCGAAGTAATTTCCAAACTTCCGGATTGATTTATAAGTATATCTCCTGCCGCTGCGCTGTTAATTGCGCTTAACGTTATGCCGGCGGTTGTTCCAAAAGTAATATTTCCGGCAGGAGTGGCTCCCTGGTTATTATTAAGCGTTATATCTCCGCCCAGAGTATTAACAGCGCCTATAGAAATTCCCTGGGAAGCCAATATCTCAACCGGCCCTGTTAGTGTTGCAGCTCTTGAAACAATACCTGATGCTGTTATGTTGCCGCCCGATGAGCTTAATCTCCGCGCAGCTGCTCCTCCCTCTCCAAACTCAACAGTTCCATTAAAAGCCTGATTGCCTGTCGTTGTAATGTTTGCATTTATTACGCTTGTTCCGTCCACAGTAACACTTGTCAATGCTGTGCCGCCGCCAACTATTCCGTCAAACTGTGCATTTGCATTTGTTACAATCAATTGCCGCGTACCATTAACAGTCCCATTAAATCGCACAGTATTTACTGTATTACCGGCAGTCGCATTTGCATTAAAGGTGGAACTTAATGCAGCATTATTGAGAAAAGTTATATTCCCATTAAAAGTTTGATTACCGGAGGTAAACACTGTTACAGCAGCTGCGGCAGTTCCAATAGTAATTGTTCCGGTGGTAGTAGTTACTGCCACACTTGTTAATCTTGTTCCATCAGCGCCAATATTACCGCTGAAAGTTACGTTTGCGCCGGTTACTTCTAACGGACTTGCTCCTGTAATTGTACCTGAAAATAATACAGTACCTGTACCTGAGGCAAAAAGATTAGGAGCTGCAGTATCGCCAAGAATTACAGCACCGGTATATGTTTGATTGCCGTTTGTGGTAATACTAGCATTCATTTGAGTAGTACCTGCTACACTTACGCTTGTTAATGCAGCAGTACTGCCAACTGCATGTTCAAAATGAGCGTTTGCGCCTGTAATTGTTAACGACTGCGCGTTAGGTGCAATACCATTAACAGTGTTGTTAAACCTGACCAAAGCGCCTGCATTTGCATTAAATGTGGCATTGTTAGCAAGAGTTATATTTCCATTAAAAGTTTGAGCACCGGAAGTAAATATTGTTACAGCAGTTGTAGTAGTTCCAATCGTTATTGTTCCGGTAGCAGTTACCGCCACACTTGTTAATCTTGTTCCGGCAGCGGCAGCACCTATATTCCCATTAAATGTCACATTTACACCGGTTACTACTAGCGGTCTTGCGCCGCCAACAATTGTATTTGAGAATAATACATTGCCTGTAGCACCTGCGGCAAAAAGATTAGTACCTGTACCGCCAAGAGTTACAGTACCTGTATAAGTTTGATTGCCATTTGTGGTAATGCTTGCATTCATTTGAGTAGTACCGGCCACACTTAAACCGGATAAGGGAACACTGCCGCCAACTGCCTGTCCAAACCATGCATTGCTTGTTGCAATTTCCAAGTTTTGAGATTCGGCAGCAATACCGTTTACGGTTCCGTTAAACCTGATGGCATTACCCGCAGAACCTGTTAAAGTCACATTGCCACCCAGTTCTACATTACCGCCGTAAAATTGTGAATTACCGCCGTCAGCACCGGATACAGTCAAACTTACATTTATTCTACTAGTGCCAGTTACATGCAGAAAACGTATTCCAGCTGCTGAATTTGCACCAGAGGTGGTCGCTGTAGAAAAAGCGCCGTTAAATACAGCATTGCCATTAATTCGTAACGCAACATCTCCTTGATTAGCAGCTGTAGTATTAGGACCATTCCATGATGAAACTGTTCCAAGCGATATTGTACCGCCGCCGGTAGATGTAAATTCACGGATTGCAAGATTTGGAGAATTGCTAAATAATACAATAGTTCCATATGTCTGATTACCAACAGTAGTTACTGGCGCTCTTAATGTAATAGAATCGGCTGTCACTGCATTTAAAGTAGTTGTAGGTAAAGCAGGACCCGGTAAGTTGTCAGGTCCAAATGAAACATCCTGTGATACAATTAAAGAGATATTTTGCGCATCAATATTGACAATATTTTCCGGAGCAACAATAGACTTTGATCTTACATTCAAATTACCAAATACATTTAAGGTACCGGTACCGCCAATATCAAGCAGCCTTACATTTGATGCTGTAATAATGGCAGTTCCAGTTAAATTAACTGCCAATCCAGTTGGAAAAGGTTGAGGAGGAACTGCGTTTAAATCATTGCTACCAATATTTATATTGACATTATCAGTAAACCGTACTACCCCGGTTCCGGCATTTAAAGTAAGATCATGAGATGATGTATAATTTCTGCGAAACTCAATAAATCCTGTGCCGTCTGAAGTATCAAAAGTTAAATCATCTGGTGTTGCGGTAACATCTACAATGTAAATACCTCTTCCTGCACGCGCTCTTATCAGTTCACCTATGTATTCACCATCTTCGTGTATAAAGTAGTATTCAGCAGTATTCTGTAAATCACTATCGGCAGGGATGACACCTGCACCTGCAAATGTGTAATAAACAATATGCTTATCCGGCGGATTTGCAGGATCGTAGGGAGTGGTTCCTGAACTTGAGCATAAATGGAAACGCACGCCATTAATTCTGCCATTACCATCACCTGGAAAATTAATTACATCAAGACAAATTTCACCATTGTCTCTTGTTGGCCCCGGCCCCGGGTAAATAATTCCTGAACCGCTTGGAGCATTGAATGTATTTGCTCTGACATATATCGCCGATCCTGTACCATCGCCTGGACTTGTTTCATGGTTTCCATCACTGGATACATTTATTGTCGCATTCCCGGCAACAGTTACAGTACCTAAAGCCTGCATAATCAACCTGTTCGTATTAGTAATATTGCCTAAAATATCAATATTTCCTGTTATCGAATTAAGTCTTAATATGTTTGCTGTTCCTATATTAAGACCTCCGGCTCCTATCGTTATGTCATTATTTGCAGTAACTGTAAGCCCCATTGAACCGGAAATTGTATTACTGGTCTGAACAAAACCTCCTGCAGTTAATACACGCGGGCTTACAATTCCGCCAAGAGATATTGCGCTATTAAAAATTTGGTTACCGGCAGTAGTAATATTATTGTTTATATTGGTTAGCAAGCTGGTTATGGTTAAGTTTCCAACACCTGTTAATGCGCCGCCTAATGTAACAACACCGCTTACCGCTGACAATGTTAAATTATTATTGGTTCCTGTTACATTGCCGAGCGTTATACTGGAAGCTGTTATACTACTAATGGCTCCAGCTAGCGTTACTGGATATGATGCATCGAAGGCATTGCCGGTAAGATTGATAACAGCAGCATCCAGACGTAAACCGCCAGCTCCGGGAGATAAATTTAAATTACCAGAAGATGTATAGTTCCCGCGAATCTCAATATAACCTGATCCGTTTACAATAAAATCTGCGCTTCGAGTATTTGCAGGACTGGTATTTCCAACATTAACAATATAAATGTTATAAGGAGAAGCAACACTATATAATACTGATGCCCCCAGAGCATCAGCGGAATTAATATGTAAATATGGTGAGGGGATATTACCAGGATCACTTGGTCCATAAACAATATGTCTGGGTTCCGGAGTAAATATTATAGAACTTCCAACACAAGCATGAAAACGCGTTCCAGCAACTTTACCATCACTATCACTAATTAAATATCCCCCGGATACATTTAAACATAATTGCCCTGGAATTAATGGCGCCGGATCAATAACCCCTGTCCCGCCGAATGCTCTGAACTGCTGTGCTTTTACATACATTGACACATTTCCGGAATGTACACCGGTACATCCAGCAAAGGGGCTTGGCCCAACAATTGCAGTGTTAATATTTACAGAACCGTTGACAGTTACATTACCGGATGCAGTACCGCTCTCAGCATTATTTGAAGTGGCGTATACAAGCAAGCGCTGCGCAGAAATATCACCTGTAAAGGTAATATTCTGATTCGAAGAAACTGTTACTACACGGCCTCCCGAATCAATACTTCCAACACTCAAAGCTGCACCGGTTCTTGTAATACTTATTCCGCTACCTCCAATTAATATTCCAGCTCCATCCATAGTGAAATTATTGTTATCAACCTGGAGAGTATTAGTGCTTACTACTAGATTGACAGTAGATACCCTGGCACCATCTTCAAAAGCATTACTAAACATATTTGAATTCAACTCTGTTGTAGTTGCATTCATTGTAACATTTCTAAAAACGAATTGACTGTTTATTACTAACCTGGAAACATCTACATCAATTCCATTAAAATATATGTCTGTGCCGGTGGATATAACAAGACTGTCTAATAAAAGACCTTCTGATAAAACAGTATTATTAATAACAACATTATAACCAGCAGTATTAATTATTGCTGTATCACCAATACCGTTTGGAAATCTTGCTGCACTTTCTTCACCTGTAGTAACATTTCTCCAGTTGCCAGGAGTAATCCAGTTTGTCCCGCCTTTCCATTCAAACACATCCCCCCAAACACCCGCACTGAGAAAAATAAAAACTGTTAAAAAAAATGAAAATCTTTTCATCAATGTCCTAAAAAACTTCCTTGGAAAGGCATGTCTAAAAACAAAAAACTACACGGACAAATGCGAAAAGCTGCGCCGGCGACCTCGGTGTGAAGTTATAGCCTGCCACGCCAAAGCGTGCGTTAATTGCAGCCACAGCCGCCGGGAGCCGGCGAAGGTTTTCGCATTTGTCATGGAATAATTTGAGGATTTTCGCATACTAAATTATCGGTCAATTCCTCTCCCTTCTATATTGTAGCATGTTATAAGAGAATATTTCTATATCTGCTAAAAAGCTTTCAATTGACAATTAAGAAAATTACTTTAAACTTGTAATTCTGGAGGAAATCATGAAAGTGCTATTTATCGGCGGAACAGGGACAATTTCAAGCGCGATTACAAGACTTGCATCTGAATCAGGCTGGCAGATCAGCCTTTTAAACCGCGGAAACCGCAAGAGCGAGTTTAATGATAATAAAATCAGTCATTTTTCCTGTGATATCAGAACTGAAGAAGCATCTGTAATCAGGGAAAAATTGATTAAGGAGCTTGGAAACGGCAATAAATTCGATGTTGTTGCCGATTTTTTTGCATTTGTTCCGGAGCATGTTCAAAAAGATTTTGATATTTTTAACGGCATCTGCAGACAGTACATTTTTATATCCTCTGCCTCGATATATCAGAAACCTCTTTCCTCCTGCCTTGTCACGGAAAGCACACCCCTTGCCAATCCTCTGTGGGAATATTCCAGAAACAAAATAGCCTGCGAAGAGTATCTGATGCAAAAATACCGCGACTGCGGTTTTCCTGTAACAATTGTCCGACCCAGCCATACTTACGATGAGCGCAGTGTACCTCTTGGCGTTCACGGCTCCAGAGGCAGCTGGCAGGTATTAAAAAGAATCATCGAAGGCAAGGCCGTAATCATTCACGGCGATGGCTCAAGCCTGTGGACCTTAACCCACAACAGCGATTTTGCCAGCGCATTTGTCCGTCTTGCCGGAAATATACACGCAATAGGCGAGGCTGTGAATATCACCTCCGATGAAAGCGTAACGTGGAATCAAATCTATAAAATTATCGCAGATGCGTTAAATAAAGAGTTAAAGGCTGTGCATGTCTCAAGCAGCTTTCTGGAAGACTGCTCGCAGGGAAGGTACGATTTTAAAGGAAGCCTTCTGGGAGACAAGGCAAACACCGTCATTTTTGACAATACAAAATTAAAAAGACTTGTGCCGGAATTTTGCGCAAAAGTGCGCGCAGATGAAGGAATTAAAATGACAATTGCCAATGTATTAAAAAATACCGGTTTGCAGCAGGAAGATCCGGAATTTGACATGTGGTGCGATAAAATCATTGCTGCTCTGGAAAAAGCAAAAAGAGATCTTAACAGTTAAAACCCTTACTGAAGTTGACTAATTCTCCCGCAAAGTGTACACTTACAATGTACACTAAATATAGGGGTTTTTTATGGAAGTTGCCATTAAGGAATTCAGGGCTCAACCCGGCAGGATAATATCTCAGGTGAACAAGGGACTTGATGTGACAATAACCTGCAGAGGAAAACCATGCGCAAAAATAATCCCTGTTACAGGAAATGAAACACTAACCCCTGAAAATAAAGAAGAAGATATATTCGGAATTTGGAAAAACAGAACAGATATAAAAGATATTGAGCTGCATGTGCGAAACATGAGGAAAGGCAGGAAATTTTGATTATCGATACCGATGTGCTGATATGGTACTTGCGGGGTGATAGTAATGCTCAAAAAGCCATACTTGCGAACATTCCCTTTAAAATATCTGTAATAAATTATTTGGAACTTGTTCAGGGCATGCGCAATAAAAATGAGCTAAGAGCCCTTCAGAAACAGTTAAAAAGATGGTCAGTAAAAATCATCCAGATAAACGAAAGTATTTCAACTTACGCCTCATTTCTTGTAGAAAATTTCTATATGAGTCATTCAATGGAAACTGCAGATGCCATTATAGCGGCAACTAGCATTGAGCATAACGAAACACTGCTGACTGCAAATCATAAGCATTATGGCTTTATTCCAAATATCCTGATCAAAAAATTTAAGCCGGGGAACAGTAAATAATTGGGTTAATATTGGAAAACCCCTTATTTCTTTTGAAGGGTTCTTTTGTGCTCCTTCATGGCCAGAAACGCGATGACCGCAAACAGCGCAAGAAGGAAAATAATGGAAAAAAGAAGGCCTGCAATGTTGCTGTGCTCTTCTACCGTTTCTACGGGGGCGCCGACTATCAAACTGGAAGGATCTACCTGCACCCTTGTGTCTGTAAGCACGATAACAAGGCATACTATAACTGATAAAATCATAAGGGCAAGCGCGGCAAGGCTTACAATCCGGGTGTGAAAACTCGATTTTTTATTAATAGCGAAATAGGAAACTGCTCCTAATATGATTATGCCTATTACGACACCAATGAAAATCATACTTAATTTTCGGCTTTTTTTTCCTTGCCATATAGCGGTTTGTATGGTATCTTTGATGCAATTCAATAACAGTGAGGTGTAAAATGGCTCATAAAATCAGTGATGCTTGCGTAAACTGCGGTTCCTGCGTCGGCGATTGCCCGGTTGATGCGATTTCCGAGAAAGACGGACAGTATGTGATTGATGCCGCTGTATGCACAGATTGCGGCGCATGCGTCGGTTCATGTCCAACAGAAGCAATTTCAGCCGAATAGAGTTTGCAGTTAATTAAGAACGGCAAGGGCTGCCGGCTGCCGGGATATGCCCTTGCCTTTTTTTTGATGTTTTTTTGCCTGCCGTTTTGCCGGGCCCAGCAAAACCTTCCTGTAATAGGACATTTAAATCCAACAGATATAGCCTTCAGGCAGTTTATGAGTGATGTTGAAGGCAACAGAAGACGCGTTGTAGGCGTACGGGCGCAGACGCCTGAGCAGATTGCAGAACACCTGACAATTTATCAATACATAGTTAAAGAACAAGATGATCTGTTTTTCCTTGCCGCCCGCCTTAATATTCCCTATTCGGCCCTTGCCAGTCTTAACAGAATAAATAATCCTGCAGCTCTGCAGCCTGGAGCAGCTCTTCTATTGCCGTCCTGCCCAGGGATCTTTATCCCTTCAAATGTTCGGTCTGACCTTGAAATAATAATCGCAGCGGCAAGGCAGGACATGCAGGGCTCTGTCGAAATTAATGTGAACACAGAAGGAAGAACAAACACCTATCTGTTTTTTCCCGGCGCGGATTTTTCACCTACAGAAAGGGCCTTTTTTCTAAACTCGGGATTCCGCTTTCCCCTGCGGCAATATCGTATAACAAGCCGTTATGGTATTAGAAATGATCCCTTTACAGGCAGTCATTCCATGCACCAGGGAATTGATCTGGCGGCTCCGGCGGGAACGGAAGTATTTGCCGTAGCAGACGGAACTGTGACAGCAACCGGGTTTGACTCTGTTTACGGAAATTATATAATATTAAGTCACAGTAACAATTATTCAAGCCTTTACGGTCACTTACAAAGTATAGAAATTGTATTGCGATCAGAAGTAAAATCAGGTACTCTAATAGGAAGAGTTGGTTCTACAGGCCAGTCTACCGGGCCGCATCTTCATTTTGAACTGAGGCACGGCGGAAGGGCATTCGATCCGGCAAGCAGGCTCCGTCCTTAAGAACCGGCTGAACCCCATATTTAAAGGGGTGAGAAAAAAGAAGGTGCACTATGCCAAAAACCTTAGTTATATTGGCAATTTTCCTGATCTTTCCAGGTATTCACCTTGGGGCGGAATCATTCCGCACTGAGGTTGATGGCACTATCGAAGTAACTCCGGAAAGAACATCAGAGGGCCCCATCTCCATTGGCATTAACAGCGCGGTAATAATAGACCTTGGCGCGGAAGCGCGTTTTTTAAGAGGCATAGAACTGGAGATTACAGCCCCGCAGATGTGGCTGCAATACCAGGGCTCGCTTGTCATGCTTATGTACAACAGCCTAAGTCCGCAGGCAGCATCCGGCATAGCCGACATGGCAGGTAACAGAATAGCCTTTGATCCCCTTCCCTCCAGGCTGAGGATTGTCTACCAAATACCAATCCGCCCGCAGCACGGGCTTAGAACAACTACAACTGTTTCCGTTCCCTCAGCTATCGCCCAGCCTGCGACATTTCCCATAATGTTCAGGCTGATGCAGGTAGCAAAGGGGCTTCCCGATGAGTTTGAAAGAATACGTTTTAATCTTGTCGCCCGTCCTATTTTAAGCGACGAAGGAGCCGTAAGGCTAATCCCGCGTTTTCCTCCCCAGCTTAGAAACAGGCCGTTTACAGTACTTATAAACGATAATGTTATCTCCAATATTTCCGAGCAGATAATGCTAAAAGAAGGAGAGAACCACCTTGTAGTCCTCTCCGATGACTACAGGAATATAAGCCATCGCTTTGTCGTAGAAAGAGCCAGAGTCACCGATTTAATAATCGAACTGCAGGATCCAACCCCTATAATCATTTTTGAAGCTCCGCAAAACGCCCAAATCTTTCTGAATAACAGTCAAATCCGTAACAGGGACTCTGTTACCGTAGAACCTGGCGCCCATGAAGTCAGGTTCCAGGTCGGAGATTACACTGTAACGCGGAATTTGAATGTCCAGCGCGGAAAAACATACCGCGTAGCCCTCGCTGTAGATCTCAATATTCATGAAGAAGACTAGATTCTCTATTCTGAAAAAGCCATTTTAAATGCAAATTAGCTGTTAAGATTAAACGTAAAGATAACCGATATAGTAAATGTCGGGATATAGTTCCCCTCCCAAATCACTATATCTTGATATGCCTCAAGGGCATGGAGCTGCTTGAAACACATAATTCGGGCAGCTCTTTTTATTTTTACGGTAATTCAATATAATATAGCCTATGCAGGAAATTCAAAGCGAAAAGGATATACAGGTAAAACTAAAGCCCGTCTTTGGTATACGCCCTGGTGTCTATCTTACAGTTCTATACGCATTTATACTGCTTGCAATCCTCTTTTTCCTGCTGCTGTTTCCGGGTTTAAAGAATCCCGGAGCTGTTTTGCTTGTAAAAACTGAACCTGCAGGCGCTGCTATAAGAGTAAACGGCGTCTACATGGGTACTTCCGCAAGCAGAATCCCCATCCCCAACGGGACACATACGATAGAGGCAGTAAGTCCCGGTTTTGAAAGCCAGAGCGCTGTCCATACAATAAAGGGACGTGTCTTCGGCTCCCTTTTTTTTCCGCTTCGTTACAATGCTGAATTTAAATTAAAATCAGGCGATCCTGTGTCCGCCTTTGCGCTTGGCGCCGCAGATTTTGCCGCATGGACTTTTGCAGGCGAACCCACAACAAGATGGCAAATCCCCATGAGCCTTTCAGAAAGCGCCTACCGTATCGGCCCCTATGCAGGTGAATTAAAAGAAGAGCTTACAGAAATTTTAACAGCTGCTTCCCGTTTTACTGTTACACGCGCTGCATTACGCGATATGATCCGCGCGAAAATCCTTCTGGATAATTACGGCAATGCCCCCTCTCCAACTGCGCTTCTTGACTCAATTGTAAGTATTCTTGGTATTTTAACGGAAATGCCGGGCGCCGCAGCATGGATGGGTGATTTAATGCCGGCGGATGTTTCAAGAACCATAGAAACATCAAGATGGTTTGCATCATCCTACGCCCATAGAAATGTTTATCCTTTTACAGGAGATACGCAAAGGCAGTTTACACTTGCAGGATTAAGTTTTATTGAAATCCCGGCAACTGCAGGCTCGCAGAGTTTTTATATAAGCCAAACCCCTGTTTCTGCTTCCGTATTTGAAGCGTTTTTAAATGAAAACGGGGAATACCGCGAATCTCAAATTGACTATTTCCCCGATGAGCTATCAGTTAATCCGCTTGATATACAAAGGGGAGCTGCCATAAGCGGAGTTACATTTTATGCCGCTCTTTCTTTCTGCAAATGGCTGACTTTACGCCTTCCGTCTTCCATGGCCGGTATGGAAGTAATGCTGCCCACAGAAGCGCAGTGGCTTACAGCGGCCAGGTTAGTTGAAAACATGAATATCCCCGGCTGGGAATGGTGCGCAGACCCTTACGCTCCGCATGATTTTATAAATGTTTCTCAAAAGGCAATGCATGCGGTAGGTTCTCCGGAATATTCCCTGCGCGGCAGAGCATCTGCAACATCTACAGAAACAAGAGCCTCCCTTCCGCCGGAATTATCATCGCCGTTTGTGACATTCCGTGTAGTAATCACAGACATAGTGCGTTAGAATTGGGACTGTCATGAGCGAAGGCATAAAAATAATAGCGCAAAACCGCAAGGCGCGGCATGATTATTCAATCGACGAAAGCTATGAGTGCGGCATAGAGTTATTGGGTACAGAGGTAAAATCATTTCGCGACGGAAAAATCTCTTTCCCCGATTCCTGGGCGGAAGTTACAGGCGGTGAAATCTGGCTTCGCTCCCTTATTGTGGCTGAAAACCCCTTTTCATCAATTTTTAATCATGAACCGGACAGAAAAAAGCGGCTTCTCCTGCACAAAGATGAGATAAAAAGGATTAACAGAAAAGTAGAAGAAAAGGGTTATACCTTAATACCATTATCGTTTTATTTTAAAAAGGGCAGGGTAAAAGTTGAATTAGGGCTCTGCAAGGGTAAAAAAGCCTACGACAAGAGAGCTACAATCCGTGAAAAAGACTTAAAACGCGATATTGCCAGAGAATTCAGGCATGGATTAAAATAATATTGACTATCTTGAGCGGTTTTCTATCAGTTCCAGCATAAACAGAAAGGCAAATATCAGCAAACCAGCGCAAAGAGCCACCATTTTGATATTAAAATCTGAAACATACTCCGGGTTTTGTGCTGTGTAAACGCTTCCGGCCGCTACAGGGACTGTTTTTGCATATCCAAGCCCCACAATCCGGATAAAACGCTCATCCTGCTGACCATAGCCCAACTGCCGGGCATGAATTAAAAGCGTATCCTGATCGTAAAGCAGATTGTTTCTTGTTTTTTCCAGTTCATCGTAGAGAATCCCCAAATTAGTAATATTGTCCCATTGCCTTTCCCTCTCTGCAAGAAGGTAATTATATGCTCCAATACCCTTCGGACCGCTTAAAAATGAAAAAAACGTATATATAGCAATCACTGCCCAAATTCCGACGAGGTATTTTACGATTCTCATAACTCGATTTACGGTAATTTTCCGGCGAATCTTTAAGCATTGACAACTGCAATTGCATGGCCTATTATATTTAATAGAGATAAACTACTGAAAAATGGTAAAAGTACCGATAATTAACCATATGTGTTAATTTTAGGGAGCGGCTCATGGCAAATAATAAAAAACCTTCGATATACTCTGACCGCGGCAGCATTGGCTCTGTAGAAGAGCTGGATGAATACGGTGTTTGGGTAAAAAGCGAACCTCAGGTTCTTTCAGCGAATGGGAAATCTCCCGATTTGGAAGATTTTACATTGCAAGCCGAAGAATCTGCTGATATTGACGACTCATTAACATTTGATGATGCAGTCCTTGATATAAATGAAAATGCTGGAATCTTGCAATCCGGAGAAATCGAATTTCCGGATGATGATATTGACCTTGATCTTGACGATGACCCTCTTGCAAATCCGGATGAGCTTGTAGATTTTAACATGCCGCAGGAAGAAGATGATGCTGACAGCATTGATGACATCGCAAGCGGCGACGGCCTGGAAATAGAAGATGCCTCCTTTGACGAGTTTGAAACCCCTGCCGCTTTTGATGATGATATGAGCATAAGCTCAGGTGATTATTCAAGGGTTGAGCTGCCAAGCGACGCATTTGCTAATGACGATCTTGCCGGGGATGATTTTACAAAAACAGGCCTTGCAAGCGATGATCTTACAAGCGACGATCTTGCGAATGACGTTTTTGCAGGCGCAGATATTGAAAATGCAGGCATTGTAAGCGGTTTTTCTTCCTCAGATGATTTGGATGCCTTTGCAGATGACGATCTTCCCGATATGAACTTTTCAGGCGATGAGCTTGATGATAATGATATTTTCACAGACGACGGCACAGATATCAGCATTGATATTAATGATGAGGATTACAGTGTACCGACTGTAAAATCAATTGAAAAAAACATCAATGCCGTTCAGGATAATTTTATCGCCGCAAATGATGAAGACGGCACAGTTTCAACGCATTTGTTAAAGAAAATTGCAGAAGAACTTTCATCAATCAGAAATGAATTGACAGATCTTAAAAAAGAGTTTGCAAATGTCCGTTCCACAATGCCGGAAGGCGAAAAGCATGATGAAACTGCCGCTTTGGAATCACAGCGCGGAGGCTTCTTCGCAGAAGAAGATGATGAAAAAATAGCGCTTACAGGCGATGAACTTGACAATATTCTGGAAGGCGCAGGCGATGCGGCGGAAGATATAAAACTGGATATCGGCGAAGACGATGAAGATGAAGCAATCGCCCTGACAGGAGATGAGCTTGACAACATTTTAAACTCGGCCGATTTTACAGAAGAGTCGGGAACCGGCGAAAGCGCGTTTTCCATTGATGACACAGACAGCTTGTTAGCTGACACAGACAGCTTGTTAGCTGACACAGACAACTTGCTGGCTGACACAGACAACCTGTTAGCTGAAACTCCAGACGGTGATTCGGCTGCGGAAATGGAATTGGATATTTTGGATGATGATTCTTCGTTTGATGCGGAGCTTCCGGATGATTCAATTGATATTTCCATAGACGACAGCATCAGCATGGATGTTGACAATGATGAGAATGGTTTTGATACAATAGGCGACTCTCTTGATATCAATGAGACTGATACTCCAGCTGCCTTAGATGATGATCTGGATGATATTGAAATTGATCTTGATATCGATTTGGATCCGCAGGCTCTTGCCGAAGAGGATGTTCCTGTCATGGAAGAACCGCAGGCAGATAACCTTGGCTTTGCGGCAGACAGCGCTTTTGAAACAGACGGCTTTGCCGATGATTCCTTTGATGACATTGAAGCAACTGACATCGACCTGGATTTTCCTGCTGTTACAGATATTCAGGATGAACCTCTGCTTGAAACAGATGAGCTTGACACTGAACTTAATGACGAACTTGATAAGCTGCGCGAGGAAGGCGCAACGCCGGTTACATTCCCCCCGGATAACAGCTCATATCTTGAAAGTGATGAACTGGAAGACGGAGCGCTGGAAGATGTATCCCCGGAAGATGTTGCGCTTGAAAATCAGGGGATGGATTTTTCGGATGCGGTAATAGACGAGCCTGAGCTGTCTACGGACAATATTTCAGATAATATAACGGAACCTTCTCTGGATGATACGGCGTTTGATTTGGACTCTCTTGATGATTTAACCATAGATTCATCGCCGGATGATTTATCCATTATAGATGAAGAAATTCCTGCAGAAGATGAAATGCTTTCTCTTGATGATGAGCCTGTTCAGGATGATACCGGTATAACAGATGATATTTTTGCTGATGACCCTCTTCCTGCCGAAGCTGATCTTGGTGATTTTACCTCTAATGATGTTCAGGAAGTTGATCCTGATGATCCGATAAACCTTCCTGTAGCGCCGGATGATGACTGGCTGGAGCCGGATCCAAACTGGAGACCTCCTCAAGCGCAGCAGCCAATGGCTTCTCCTCAAACAGCTTTTGCATCTCCTCCTCCGCAGCAGATGGCTCCACAGCAAATGGCTCCACAGCAAATGGCTCCGCAACAGCCAATGGCTCCGCAACAGCCAATGGCTCCACAACAGCCAATGGCTCCGCAGATGGGAGACGATGGTTTTAAGATTCCTTCAGATTTAAGAGCAGAACTTAGAAATATTTTAAGTTATATGGATCAGCTTCTTGAGTCACTGCCCGAGGAAAAAATCGAAGAGTTTGCAAAATCTGATTACTTCGATTCCTACAAGAAACTCTTTAAGGACCTGGGGCTGGTATAATCACTGAGCATTCCGGCGCACAGCTTCATTCGCGTTATAATCCGCATGCTGAGGCTGTGCGCTATATTGATTCCTTAAACCTTAACAGTTCAACAAAATATTTCATCCTGATTGAACCCGGCCTTGGTTATATAATTCCTGTTTTACAGGAAAGATTTAAAGAAAGTAAAATCATTGTTCTTCATATCGAATCCCGGGCAAATCTGACAGCAGCGCACAGGGATTCAAATACGGCATTTTTATATAATACAGAATCTGCGGATACACAGGCCTTCCTGGAAGAAAATATTCCGGAAACCGCCGCAGAAGAAATAAAAATAATCGAATGGCGTCCCTCATTGAATTATTATAAACAGGCGTATGTAAAACTCCTTTCTCTTGTTGTTGACTTTATAAAACGCCAGGATGCGGTAAAAAGAACGACTGCTGCTTTCGGAAGGAAATGGGTTAAAAATTTTTTCAGGAATCTTGAAAATCTTTATACTCCCCTTCTTTACAGGCAGACTGCAATCCCTGTTATAGTCACAGGTTCCGGTCCCAGCCTGGAAAATGCGCTGAAGATTATTAATGAAGCGCAGGATACCTGCCTTATTATCGCGGCATCTTCTTCTGTAATGGCTTTGGCAAACACTCAGGCAGATATAATTATTGCAACAGACGGCGGCTCATGGGCATTACGCCACATGTATCCCCTGTACAGGAATAATTCCGGCAACAAAATAGCTGCAAATCTCTGCGCTGCCCTGCCCTCTCAAATTGCCGGAAATCCCCTGCTTATAATTAATGACGGCAGCTTCTGGCAAAGCATTATACTCCATGAGCTTGCTCTGCCGTCTGTAGTTATTGCGCAAAGGGGAACAGTAGCGGCAACTGCCATAGAACTTGCATTGCTGCTTACAAGCGGAAATATCTATCTTGCAGGTATGGATTTTTCCATTGACGGCATCAGAACCCATGCAAGACCCTATGCCTTTGACAGCATTTTTTTTAACAGGGCAAACCGGTTTTTGCCTTTTTACTCTGAAAGTTTTACGCGTTCCTCGCTTGTAAAAAAAGGCGGCAGTCTTGATATATATTCATCATGGTTTAAAAACAGGCTTTCAGAATGGCCGAAACGCATATTTGCAGTTAAAGGCTGTAATGATATTTTTAAATACGGCATTCTTTCAAAACATACAGGATATGAAAAAAAAACCGGCATTTTAAAACCTGCAGATATTAAGAGCGCTTCTTCGCAGTTTTGCAAAAGGGGAGCCGCAGCTTTAATCTGCGCATTAAATAATCCGCAATATTCGCATAATATAAAACACGAGCTTGCATCTTTGCTGTTTCCGGATGAAAATAAGGTAACGGTAAAAATGCTGGAAACGGAAATAAACAAAATTGCTTATACCAGATAAACAGGGTGATCAGAATGAAAGGCTATATATTTCAAGAATCAAAATCCGGTAAAATGGTTCCTGCAATTTTGTCTGCTGGAAATATAAAACCCCTTCATTCAATGATTGACCCTGTAAAAGAAGCGGAGCGTCTTGTTTCTTCAATTGGCGATATGACCTTTGTTGTGTTTTTGGGGCTGGGAGGAGGGTTTGCGCCTGAAGCGGCCTTAAAACTTAAAAATATAAATATAGTTGTAATTGATTTTAATAAAGAGAATATCAGGGAACTCCTTGCCGGCAAAGACTATTCAAAGCTGCTTACAGATGATCGCTTTAAACTTTTTATTGACCCTTCATGCGAAGATATAAAAAAATATATAATTGAAAATTTCAAACCGGCTCTCTGCGGCGGCATAAAAACAATTCCTCTGCGGACAAGGATTGAACAGGATATTCACAAGTTTGAAACAATCTCATCTGTCATACAGGAAGCAGTTGAGATTGTTTCAGGCGATTATTCGGTTCAGGCGCATTTTGGAAAGAGGTGGTTCTCCAATATTATCCGCAACATAAGAACTGCCCAAACCTGCAATGAAAACTTAATAACAGAAAAAAAAATTACTGAAGCTGCAATTGTTGCCGCAGGACCTTCGCTTGATAACCAGCTTTGCGCTCTTGCAGATTTAAAATCGAAGAATGTATTTATAATAAGCACAGACACAGCCTTAAATGCACTTATATATAATGGGATTGAACCGGATGCTGTTGTTTCCATCGACTGCCAGCATATTAGCTACTACCATTTTATGGATTATAACAGGAAGCACATCCCGCTTGTTATGGATATTGCAAGCCCCCCGTTAATTTCCAGCTTCTCATCTTTTCCTGTGTTTTTCTCAAGCGGCCATCCGCTTGCCCTGTATTTATCCCTTGCATGGCCTAATCTGCCTTTTCTTGATACATCGGGCGGAAATGTAACGTATGCATGCCTTTCCCTTGCCGAAGCTCTCGGCGCAAAGCGCATAACGCTCTTTGGCGCGGATTTTTCATATGTCAACTGCAAATCTTACGCAAGGGGAACTTACATCTATCCCTTCTTTTCCAAAAAGCAAAACCGCCTGTCTCCCCTGGAAGCTCAGCTTTCATCTTTTCTGTACCGCAGTCCTTTTCTGCCTTCGCCGGACGGCAAAAAGAAAAATTACTGCGAAACATACCAGCTTCGTTTCTACCGCAAAAAACTGGAAAAAAAAGCCGCCATGATGAGCGCAAAGATAATCTGCGCATCCGGACAGGGCGCTCCCATAAACCTGCAAAGAGGAGCAATAGGCGCAGAATATATTAAGAACACGGGGAATAGCGGAAAAAGCAGTATAAGCGGACAATTATTTCTTGAACAATACAGAAATGACATAGCGGCCCTGCCGGATGCAAAGAGCGAAGAGAATTACATTTTAAATTTGAATTGCAAAGAAAGGCAGGTTTTCACAACGCTGCTCCCGTATGCGGCATCGATAAAAAGGCGGAAACCGGAACTTTTAACAGAAGATATAATAAAAGAAGTAAAAGAGAAAAGCATCAGTATAATAGAAAAAACATTATCAGTTTCACCCGGTTGATTACTCCAGCCAGGAAAGGGCTGCATATCCGACAAATGAATCGGGGACATCATGCTCTGCATCTGCGCTTGTTCCGTATTCCAAAAGAGATGCAGATCCAAGTCCCTCTTCTTCGGCAAAGCCCATAGCGCCCAGCACCGCGCCTGCAGAACATGCCGCCTGCTCGTATTCTGCGCGGCGCAATACAGAGGCGCTGTCCTGCGATTCCACTGCCTTAATAAAGAGGGCATCGTTAACATCGCGCATCCATTTTAAGGCTTCGTCATTTTTAACCCTGCCGCAGGGAGAAAAGCCGTAATTTTTACCGTAATGGGTTAAATCTGTAGACGCAAGGACATTTACCCTGCATTTTAATTCAGATGCAATTTGCGAAATAATTTTTCCGGCTGTAAACGATTTCATATCAGAGGGAAGGCGCAGCCACAGCAGTTTTGAATCCGGGAAAAAATAATGCACCATAGGTAAAAGCACTTCTATTGTGTTGTCCCTGTAAATGTCTTCTTTTCCGTCAAGCTCCCTGACAAGACTGTTACGCAGTTTTATATCTATGGGTAAATGCCCAAAGGGTGTTCTAACAGCATCTTCCATAGCAAAAACAGGCGGAGAGCCTGCGCCAAGATGCCCTCCCAAAACAATTATTGTATCGGCATCCGGCTGAAGACTGGCTACTCCAAGAGCGGCTATCCTGCCGCTGTAATACCAGCCGGCATGAGGAGAAACAGCAGCCCGGCCTTTTTCCCCTGCTTTGGCCTTATATTCCTTTAAAAATGCAGAAACTGACTGCGAATCCCGCGGAAACCATCCTGCAGGCAGTGAATAATCTCTTATTTGCATACGAAATCTACCGATAATTATAACAGAGAATCAAAAATATGGAAATGCAAAAAAGCAAAAAAACGTCTATTGGCGGCTCAATTATTGCCGCGGCCTGTATTATTATTTATCTTTGCGCACTGGTTCAGGGCTCTGTTCGCATATATCTGAGCATTGAACAGCGGGGGATAATCGCTGAAAAGGAATTTTCACAAATAGCAAACATCGCAATGAATGCGGCAGCGTACGGTTTCATGGATGACAGGTTTATCCAGACAATGAATAATGCCCTTGCCGCAAGCAGCAGTATTGAAGCCTTGATAATTACAGGAGCTGACGGCGGACACGCTTTTGAAAAAAACAACGGGCATGCAATCACATGGGTTAATAATTTTCCAAGATTTAAAAACAGGCTAAGCCTTTCAAATAAAGATCATTACAGGCCCTTGCCGATTCAGGATATACGCAATGCAAATATTAAAGCTGCAGCCAGCGCTTTTGACTATCAGGAGTTTTTAATCATACTAAAGCAGACTCTTTTAATAATATTAATTGGTTTTGCAATTTCCTTCTTTACAATACTGATACAGTATCTTACTGGAAAGCCTCAGAAATTACGGGGTGAGATGATTTATGCCGGCACTCCGGGTTATGAACACAGACAGGAGACAGCAGGAACAGGGCCAAAAGGCCTTTATTCATCCCGCAGCAGTATTGGCTGGGAAGAATATACAAAAGACAGGCTGGATTCTGAACTGCACCGCTGTTCCTCAACAGAAAAAGATCTTACTCTTGTATTGATGGAATTCTGTGATATAAACAGCGACTCAATGTTCAGGCAAGCTGCGGAGGAAACTGTTAATTTCTTTACATCAAGGGACTTGCTTTTTGAATACAATGAGTATGGCATAACAGTGATTCTTCCCGGCATTGGCCTTGATGTCGCTATTACAAGAGCTGAAAAGTTTTATCAGCGTATAATGGAAAAATTTCCCGGCGGCTTCGCTTCTTCCAGTCTTTGCATAGGGCTCTCTTCACGCTCAGGCAGACTGCTAAATGCCGATCGCCTCATATTTGAAGCATCTGAAGCTCTAAGGAAGGCAAAGAACGATCGCCATACATCCATAATTGCTTTTAAAAGCGATCCGGACAAATACAGGGATTTTATCAAAACACACGGCTGATTTTTTAAGTTAAATTTAATTACATCATTGTAAGTTTGTCTTCATTTAACGATAGGCCTGTAAATGAATTTAACATGGCATGAACTATCCTGTAATTCATGCCTTCCTGCAGCATTAAGACAGCTTCCTTTTGCATAAGCTTGAATTGCCTTGCCAGGGCGTCTTTTTCCTGCGCAATAATATTGGAAAGTATTCTTTCTATCAGCGTTCTTTCAGTTCCGTCAACAACAAAACGCATCCCGTACTCAAAAATATCCCTTTCCTTAATTTTGTCTTCATAAAGCTTGTTATCCAATGCCAGAAGCCCTTCGCTTCTTGAAATTTCTGAAAATTTTAACGCACGTTCTGCAAACTCATAATAATTTTTTACAAACTCATCATTATTCATTTTACCGGCTCCTTTTTATATTTTTTTTCCTGCATCTTCTTTTTGCGGTTATTGCATCTCAAAAGAAGAAGCCGGTCTGTATAAACGGCTGGAAGACCATAACGGCAGTGAGTAAACATATTCTCTTCCGCTTGCATGGGCAAAGATACGTCCTGACTCATCAGCCTGGCTTAGCCTTATTGTTGCAATACGGCCATTTCCGAATTCTACCATAATACGGCTGTGATTCAACACAGGATCATCGCGCAGAACTGCATCAGCAAAATTATCACCTTCCAGATTAATGATTGAGCGAATGTAGTTTTCGATATTGTTTTGCGATGGATTCTGAACATCAATACCGGAAATTTCCCATACCCTGTTTCTGCGGCTGAACACTTGAGTTTCTTCGCCATTGTAAACAGTAAGCCGCTGTATGGCGCTAATGTCTATATTTTCACTTTCCGGAAAAAGCCTTAAGTTGTACCACGACGAAACAGGACTTGAAAGATATACCTTTATACTGCTGTCTCCGGCGCGCACTTCACTCTGGGCGGATTTGCGGAAATATGTTTCATTCCTGAAGATATCATCATTTCCTACAAGAAGATCAAGGAGAACAGAGTACTCTCCGTAAATTGTAATTCTTGAAGCGAGCTCTTCGCTTAAACCAAAACGTTCGTGGCTGGATTCATTTGACGAGCGTACAGGCCACTGCGAGCGCGTTGTAAGAATGTCCAAAAAATCATTTACACGAAGCTCGCGCGCAGGCAGTTCAAGGCTGTTATGCAAAACAAACCACAGATTATTCCTCTTTACAAGTTCATAAGAGTCCTGCGCGGATATAACTATCCTTGTTGTTCTTTCGGCGGATCTTTGCTCAAGCCAGACATGGGATAACACTCTTGAATTTCCCATATCCGGGCCGAAAATTATACTTGCAGCATACGTTAATACCAATACTGCAATAAGCGATAAAAGAAGAACAAGTTTATCTTTATACTTCATCGGAACCTCCACTGTCATCTGCAGCTTGTTCTTGAGACTCATCTGCATCTTGTTCTTGAGATTCATCTGCAATCTGTGAATCTTCTGCGGCAGGAGACTCATCTGCGACTTGTTTTTGAGATTCATCTGCAGCTTGCTCTTGAGATTCATCTGCAATCTGTGAATCTTCCGTAGCAGGAGACAGGCCTCTTGCGCGTCTTCGCCTGAACGAGGAGAGAATTAAACCGGATGCGATAACAAAAGCGGGAATAATGCCGACATTGACAATCTGGGAAATCCTCATCGCCAAAGAGCGGCGCGCAGGATCTGCGATCTTGTCAAGCCTTCCTGCCTGCGGCTGCCTGCTTCGTATGCCGATAATATCATCATCATTTGCAAGCCAGTCAGCGGCGCGCAGAAGGAAATCCATGTTATGCGCAGCCTGGGTAGCATTTACTATGTTCGTCGCAAAATCAGTATCCCCTACTACAATAATTCTTGACTCTCTTGCAACTTCCGGCATGTCAGGCAATTCCTCATCAGAACCTTCGCGTACGGGCTTGGGAGCACCGGCGAAAAAGCTTGGAAATACGCCTGTCAGGGAAGCGCCAAGAATTTTTTCACCCTTTGTTTCCAGAGCTTCCAGCTCCAGTATGTAGGGTATTTCAGGATTTGTATAAAACGCTTCCCGCATAGACCATGCTTCCTGCGAGCTTGTAAAAAGAGGAAGAGCTTCTACATTTGGCGGAGGGACAAGCTCAAGCGGGCTTGACCAGAAAAGGTCGACCCCGGAAAAACCGGAACTTACAGGATGCTGCGCATTTCCGTTGTCCCCAAGAACGCCAATCCATAGCGGATAACGCACGATTCTGACCTGAATGCCGCCTTGCTGCGTCCTGCTCTGATACTGCAATGTAAGAGCATTGCGATCCAGCGCAAGTTCGGAACGGATAATAACTCCGTAGGAAGCTATCATGTCAAGAAGCCCAAGATCCCTTTGTTCTCTTGCCTCTACAGAACCGTAAACCGTATCTATGAAAACACCTTTCACGGCAAAGAGTACTTTTCCGCCAAGCCGTATATATCTGTCTATCCTGTAAAGCGCCCATTCATCCAAATCCTCAACGCCGCCCAGTACAAAGAGCGCAGGCGTATTATCAGGAATTTCTTCGCCGGGAAGAAAGAGGCGCACTCTGTAATTGGCCTCGGCAAAAACCATGTTTAAATAGCCGAAATCTTCTCTCCACTGCCTGAAACTGTCTGCAACAAGTACTCCAATCCATCGTTCTGTATCGTTTACCATGGAACGAATCCTGGATGTTAAATCATATTCAAGCGTGTCGATCGAAATCACCCAGGGAATAACATCCGTTCTGTCAAGGTATTCAATTACAATGCCTGAGTAAACTGTAATAAGACTTGTCTGATCCTGTTCTACAATAGGAACCTGTCTTGGATGAAGGCCAAGCTGTTCTACTGCCGAAAGCCCTACGTTGACAGGATCGCGGACTGTAAGACGTATTCTTCCCCTGGAATACGCAACATACTCTCTTAGGGTATCTTCTATTTCTCCGGGTGCAGGGACAACTGTACGAAGTTTATTTGAAAGATAATAGGTAATGTTTACCACATCCGGCAATTCCCTGTGAAGGTTACGCGAAACACGCGAAATTGTGTATGCCTTGTTCTTTGTAAGATCCAGACGGAACCAGAGACGGTTACTCACCATAAAGGCAAGAACAAATACTATTATGGATAATATGGTTATATTTATTGTTTGTCTTTTAGTCATTTTCTTTTCTCCCGTCTATTTCCATTTCCTAAGCAGGATAACTCTTGTATTGATAAACAAAAACAGCGCTGTACTTAATACGAAGAAAGCCAAATCCCTTGTGTCAATAAGACCCTTGGAAAAACTTTCAAAATGATACGCCAATGAAATAAAATTGATGCTCTGCGCAAGCCATTGCGGAAGATCAAAAGACATCGTTATCTGGTTTATAAGCATAACTATCATTAATACTACCGCGCTGCCAAGAAACGCGCCCGCCTGATTCTTTGAAAGACATGATAAAAGCAGGCCAAGGGACACTGCGCTTGCGCCTAACAAAAACGCGCCCAGATATTCGCATAAAATCATGCCTGCATCAAAACTTCCCAAACTTGAAAGGGTCAGCGGCAGGGGAACTGTCAACAGCAGCATCATGCCCAGTATGGCAAGCGCAGACAGGAATTTTCCCAGCACAAGATCCCATTCGGTAAAGGGCATTGTTAATAAAAGCTCAACTGTGCCTGTTTTCCTTTCTTCTGCCCAGCTTTTCATTGTTATCACAGGAATAACAAGAATAAAGACTATAGGGAATATTCCAAAGTAGGAACGCAGCGTTGCCTGATCCTGCGCAAAGTACTGCTGGAAATAAAACAAAAATATGGAACAAAAAAGCAGGAAGAAAACTGCCGCGCCGTAAAATGCAGGAGCATTCAAGTACTGGAAAATTTCTTTGCGCGCCAGTGTAAGCGCACGGTAAGGTATAAATTTTTTCATTACTGTACTCCCGGATCTTCATTGCTTGTTAATTTTACGAATATGTCTTCGATACTGAGTTTTTTCCTGTTCATTTCAAGTATTTTAAGCCCTTCGTTTACAGCCCAGTCAAAAATGCGCTCGCCTGCGTTTGAATCGCCGGATGCGGCAGGAACAAAGAAATTTGCAGATACGAATCCTTCATTTGTATTTTCAACCAGGGCATTTGAAATGCTGCCAAGCTGCAGAATTTTATCTTTAACTATCATGGCATCTGCGCCTTTAAGCAGAAGCTCCCATGTGTCGCCGCCCTTCATGGTTCCTGCAATTTCCTGCGGCCGTCCAAGAGCTGCAATGCGTCCGTCATTAATAATAAGCACCTGTGTGCAGATTGCCTCTACTTCCTGCAGAATGTGGGTGGAAAGAATAACTGTTTTTCTTTTACCAAGTTCTTTTATCAGCGAACGTATCTCTATAATCTGATTCGGATCAAGGCCTGTTGTCGGCTCGTCAAGTATAAGGATTGGCGGGTCATGAAGAATAGCCTGCGCAAGCCCCGTACGCTGGCGATAACCCTTGGAAAGGGTTTCAATCTTCCGGCTTCTGTAATCTGTAAGGCCGCAGGCTTCCAGGCTTTCATCAATAATGCGCGAACGTTCGCTCTTCGGGATTGAATGCGCCTGCGCCGCGAAATCTAGGTATTCATCAACAGTGAGATCTCCGTAAAGCGGCACATTTTCCGGCAGATAGCCGATTCGTTTTTTTACATCCAGCGGATTTTCATCAACATGGATTCCGTCTATAACGGCCGTTCCGCCTGACTGGTAATGAAAACCTGTAAGAATTTTCATCACAGTTGTTTTTCCCGCGCCGTTAGGACCAAGAAAACCCAGAACTTCCCTGTCTCCAACAGAAAATGAAACATCTGTAACTGCCTGCACGTTTCCGTACACCTTGGAAAGGTTTTTAACCTCAATTTTCGATGTCATATTTATATTTACCTCGCGTTAATAAAAATACTGCGTGTGTTTTAATTTATCAAATTTAATCATTATATTCAATCGGAAAGACCATGCGGTCGCGGGTAAGGACTGTCTCGGGGAAAACCGCCCTTGCTTCGGCAAGAATCATTTTTAATTCGTGCTCTGTATAACGCGGGCTGTAATGTATAAGGGCCAGTTTTTTTACGCCATTTGATGATGATGCAATTTTTGCGGCTTCTTCGGCTGTCATATGCTTTTTGGCGCGGGCATCTTCCGCCAGCTGGCTGCCGAACATTCCTTCGCAGATAAAAAGATCGGATCCTATAACATGCGTGGAAATCTCCGGAAGATAAAGAGAATCGGTAACAAATGAAAACTTCCGCCCCATGCGCGGGGAGCCCATAACATCATCAGGGCGTATTTCCCTGCCGTCTTCTGTTTTTATGGTTTCGCCTTTTTGCAGTTTGCCCCACAATCTTCCCATCGGAATATTTAAGGCCTGCGCTTTTTCTGGGTGAAACTCTCCGGGACGCACATCTTCTTCTAACGTATAACCGTAACATGGTTTGGTATGCGACAGGGGAAAACAGCGCACATGAAACCCGTCTCCCTTATACACAATGCCCGGGGAAGTTATTTCCTGCACAATAATTTCATAATTAATATACATATCAAGCACACGGCGGCTCGTTTCGATATATTCGGCTATCCGCGGCGGCCCGATTATATAAAGAGGATCATCCCTGTCAACCTGGGATGACAGCATTAAAAGACCCGGAATACCCGTTACGTGATCTGCATGCGTATGGCTTATAAAAATAACAGAGATCTTTTTCCATCTTAAATTAAGCCGCCGCAGCGAAACTTGAGTTCCCTCTCCGCAGTCAAAAAGGAATAACTCTCCTTCGCGCCGCAGCAATACAGATGTTAAATGCCTGTTAGGCAGCGGCATCATTCCGCCGCAGCCCAGTATAAATGCTTCAAGATTCATTATTCTTTCGGGGAGATTTTGTATTCCTTGATTTCTTCGCCGCCGACAATCGTGCAGTTACGCCCGCTGCCCTTTGCCGTGTACAGCGCCCTGTCAGCAAGATCATAGAGAGCCTGAGTATCATGAGAAGAGCCGCAGCGGACAACATATACCCCAATACTCATCGTTACATATTCAGATACCTTCGATTTCTCATGCACAATCTTCAGGTTTCTTATAGCCTCAGTCCAGTGATTGATGATTTTATCAATATGGGTAACATCTTTTTCAAACCATAAAAGAGCAAACTCTTCGCCGCCAACCCTTGCGGCATAAACGCCCAGAGAGCTAAGAGAGTTTAACGCTTCTCCTATGCTGCGCAGACATTCATCGCCCCTTGGGTGGCCGTAATGGTCGTTATATAATTTAAAAAAGTCGATATCTGCAAGGGCAACGCAGAGCCAGTCATCGGAAGTTCTGTAATTGGAAATGTATCTTTGAAAGGTCTGCATAAAGTCACGGCGGTTTCTAAGCTGAGTTAATTCGTCTGTAATGCTTTGATCAACATACTTGTTACGCTCTTCTTCAAGTTTTATCGCGCTTATTTCAAGTCCCATTCTTAATTTGGTTATCTGCCAGCAAAAGTATATTGACAATGCTCCTGCAACCAGTATATTTACAACATCCAAAATCCATACAGAAGATTCTTTTATAATCACAGAAGATGTCATAAATATAACCATTGCGCCTAATATAAGAACAAGGTTAAATTGAGGCGAAATAACAAACAGCAGCAGGGAGGATATAATAAAAACTGCATAGATTGTCGCCGCTCTGTCCGGGTTTGCCCAGACGCTGATATAAGTGCCGAATAACATAAGGTTTAAATAAAATAAAACTATAAACCCATAGACCTGTCTTTTTCTTATATTAATCTGCTGTAACAAATAATTTGAATAAAATGAGAGCATAAGAGCTATAAGCGCTACGCCAAGATATATACCGGTCTTTAATATACTGTTCTCTATTAATAAAGGATAAAAAGAAAAGCATGCTATAAAAGCGGCAACAACAAGGTTGCCCTGACGCAAATTAAGCAGGTTATTGTTAAATATATTGTTCATACATTCCTGATATTGCTCGCGCCCGAATGAATAAAAACGCCAAGTGTATAGAAATTTACGCATTTATGCCTTCCTGCGCTTATTATATAATAATTTTTATTGAATTGAAAGAGAAATTTCTAACTTTTTAGAAGATTTTATATTATAGTTTTTAGTTTATATATAAAACATTCATATAAAAACACATTAAAACCGTGTTTTACTCCTCTCTGCAAACCCTGTCAGATTTTGAAATTCGACAACAGTCCCGTCATCAAGATGCACTTTGCCTGAAAAGAAACCGAAGATCTGCCGTCTTGCGGAATAGTGAAAAAACATCCTTCTGCGATCCATCCTCTCCTGATGAGGATTAAAAACCATTTCCAGCCGGTTATCGTTGCTTGTAAACCTCCATTCCGAAAGCCAGTTGGAAAGAGGTATATGAAAAGTTACCTGATCCAGTTTATGCAGCCTGCCGTCAATAAAAAAACCGTTTTCAGTTCCCTGGGATGAATCCGCCGAGCTGTAACCTACACAAAAACCCAATTGCCTGCCGTCGCTTTGCCCTGTTGCAGCCGCCCAATAACGGATATCAGCTTTTGGGCGCACACATCTATACCAGTCCATGATACCCCAGGCATTACCGCGGTTAAAGATAATTTCAGAACTGCCGAACTGAATCATACCCTCTGTAAAAAACCACGGAGAGCAGCAGGTATACCTGAATGCCTTTTTTCCGTTCCTCCAGGGCTGGTTAGTTACAAGCGATTGCGAATCGCCGGGAGGACTTAAAACAAGCGCGCCCCTCAGGCCTCTGTGATGACCGAATTTTGGTATATCCGTTTTTATTATTTTTGCTCCCGATTCCATACAGATAAAATCCAAAAGCGTTTTTTTTCTGTTCCAGCGCACACTGCCTGCATCGCTTGAGTCCGGCATTTGATATGCGCCTAACGGCATTATTGTCCGGTATGAATGAGTGGAGCGTTTTTTGTCCCTTAGCGAGACTAATGATATGCACATATGCCCGAGCCAGCCGTCGTCCCTGATTTCAAAAACAATCATATGGGTAGCGGTATGCACTATGTACCGGTCTGAGCCTGTGATCATATGTCCTGGCGCATAGAGCAGCGCCGGATCGTAAAATAGATATGCCTGTTTTGACCAGCCAAAGTTGTGAGGCTGCCCCTTATCATCAAGTAATGACAGGGGACTGCAGATTTCACTTTGAGGCATAACCCACCTTATTATTTGCCTGTTTACAGGAAAAGGCCTGCATGGTATTTATTAACATAGCATGAATTTCAAAGGAATAAAAGCATTGGTAATGGGCCTTGGCCTGCACGGCGGGGGGCTTGAGTCGGCGCGCTTTCTCCTGAAACGCGGGGCGCAGCTTACCGTTACAGATTTAAGAGACGAAAAGACTTTAAAACCTTCGATTGAGCAGCTGGACAATTTCTGCATGGAAATGGGACAGGAGCCTGTGCGTTATGTCCTTGGCAGGCATGAAGCTGATGATTTTAAGAATGCGGATATAGTGATAAAAAACCCCGGCGTAAGAGCGGACTCTGTATTTTTACAGAACTGCAAAAGAATAGAAACTGACATTTCACTCTTTCTTTCGCAGTCGCCAGCAAGGCTTTTTTCAGTTACAGGCACCAAGGGAAAGAGCGGCGTTTCCTCTGCGCTTGCCTGGATTCTTTGCGCTAAAAGAGAAAAAGGCAGGGCATATCTTGGCGGCAATATAACTGTCTCTCCTTTAACATTTCTTGATGAATTAAAGGAAGATGACGATGCGGTTCTGGAACTTTCAAGTTTCCAGCTTGGTGATTTAAAAAATATATCTTTTAAACCGGAAGCGGCAATAATGACAGCCATCATGCGCGATCATCTTGACCGTTATGCGTCAATGGATGAGTACATCGATGATAAAAGAATTAATTACCGCACCCAGGATGCATCCTGCGTCACTGTAGCAGGGAATGATGACTGGGGCAGAAGTTTTCTAAGTCAAACCAAAGCCCGGCCTGTCATTTGGTCAGATTCGCCTTTAAGCGAGGGACAGAGCGGCGGCTGGATTGACCCCTGCGGCAGCGGATTTGCGCGCCTTTACGGCTTTGAAGGCATACAGGAAGAAATTGTTGAGCTTGTGCCGCAAAACCTTCTTGCGCCAGGCAGGCATCAAAGGCTTAACATGCTCATAGCTTCTCTTGCGGCATATTCACTTGGAGTAAAGGCGCAAACAATCCGAAGCGCTCTTGCCGCGTATCCCGGCATCGAACACCGGCTTGAACTGTTCCACGAAAAAAACGCTGTGCGCTTTTACAATGACAGCGCCGCAACAATCCCCGAAGCTGCCGCAGCCTGCATAGATGCCTTAACAGAGTCACAGGGAGGACTAGTCCTTGTTACAGGCGGTACAGACAAGAACCTGGATTTCTCGCCTCTTGCAGAAGCTGCTGTAAAAGCCGGTAAAATAATTTTGCTTTCCGGCAGCGGCAGCGAAAAACTTGCCTTTCTGTTAAAAGAAAAAAACATTGAATATTCAGGGCCATTTAATAATCTTGAAGATGCAGTCATGTGCGCAATTGAAAAAGCAAGGGGCCTTAATTGTGTAGCGCTTTCTCCCGGCTGCGCCAGTTTTGGAATGTTTTTAAACGAGTTCGACCGCGGACGCAAATGGAAAGAAGCCGTGTTAAATCTGTCTTAAAAAGGCATTTTGGAGATACATTTTGGATTTACAGATGCTTCAAAGCAGAGCTGCAATAATAAAAAAAATTCGCTCTTTTTTTGACAATAAGGGGTATCTGGAATTGGATACTCCCCTTCTCTCCCCTGATTTAATCCCGGAATCATGCCTTGAAGTTTTTAAAACGGATCGTGTTTTTCCGCAAGGAAGCAGGAAGGAAAGTTATCCCCTGTACTTGATTCCATCGCCTGAAATTTGGATGAAAAAAATTATCGCTGCGCACCGGGTGAATGCATATCAGATTTGCAAGTGTTTCAGAAACACAGAAACTGCAGGCCGTTTTCACAACAGCGAGTTTACAATGCTTGAGTATTATACAATTAACGCAGACTACATGGATTCGCTGACTCTTACAGAAAGGCTGTTTGAAAATTTAACCTGCAATGCAGTTCCTTTTGAAAGACTTACAGTCGCGCAGGCCTTTAGCCGGTATGCAGGCTTTGATCTCTTCGGCGCAGCGGCTGAAGGAGACATCGCCATGGCCGAGCAGGCCTGCGCTCTTGGCCTTGAGCCGGAAGCCGGCATGACAACGCCGCAGCTTTTTGATTTAATCTTTATACATGCTGTGGAGCCGCATTTAAAAACGGAAAAACCAGTTGCGCTTCTTGATTATCCGGCCTTTGTTCCCTGCCTTGCAAAAAGAGCAGAAAACGGTATAACTTTTGAACGATGGGAACTTTACTATAAAGGCATGGAACTTGCAAATTGCTATTCCGAAGAAACGGATCCTCAGAAAGTAAAAGAATTTTTTACAAGCGAAGAAGATAAAAAAAACAGATCTGCCATTGTAAAGCACAGGGTAGAGAGCGGCTATTATAAAATATTTAAGGATTTCCCGCGCTGTTCAGGTGTTGCAATGGGACTTGACAGGCTCATCATGGCGCTTTGCGGGCGTTCATGCATCGATATGGTAATGCCCTTTACCGAACAGCACCACATGACAAATCTTTAATTGTGATCTAACATAAGCTTGGTGAATAAAATATTTGTTAAAAACAAAGAAGCAATTTTCCGCATCTTCTACTCTGCGCTGTTCTTTTTAACATGCGCGCTTTTAATAATCCTTGCGGCGGGTACAATTTTTGGCCTTGTCCGCCAGCAAAAAAATCCTGTTTTTACACTTGGCAGCCCTGCCGGCGCAGAACCTGAATTTGCGCATATCAATGATATCCGTGTTTTTTCAGGGCTGGGGCGGCTGCGAATCCCGCTTGTCAATTCATCGACCCTGCTTCTTTCAATTGCATTTCCCTATCCTGCAAATGATATTGCTTTTACAGAAGAGCTTGCAGTAAAAATCGGGGATTTCAGAGTGATGGCAGCAGCTTATTTTTCAGCTCTTCCGGCAGAAAGCCTTGTTCAAATCGATGAAGATGCTGCCAAAAAAGAAATTTTAAGACTTTTTAACAATAGTCTGCGCCTTGGGCGTATCGAAGCTCTGTATTTTAATGATATGATGTTGATAGAATAAAAGCCTGGCAGCAACTTTTAACATGTTTATGTGTCAAAATTATAGACCGGCAGGTACTAATATTCTAAAATTTAAATCTGGAGTTTAGTATGAATGGAACATCAGCAGCCGCACAGGTAATTATTGCTGTAATCCCGATTGTAGGGATTGTTATGGGTTCTGTAGTAATTTTTTTCTATCTCTTATGGAATCATCGCAGAAGAACATTGCTGATTAAAGCCGGAGCTTATTCAAAACCGGATTTTAATCTTTTTACATTTAGTTTGCTGTCGGGCACTTTATTGACAAGTGTTGGTATTGCATTAACGGTTTTCCTGATAATTGCGGTTGAAGGGGCTTCATACGGTCTGTTGGGCGGAATTATTCCATTATCAATGGGTATCGGCCTATTGGCCTTCTTCATAATAAAGCGCAATGAATCAAATGCCAGACCAGTTTGATGAAGCTGAGATTAACGATGAGTTAATTATCAGCCAGATTGTTTCAGGACACAAGGATCTGTTCCGTCTTTTAGTGCGGCAGCATGAGAAAGCAGTTTACGCAATGGGTTTGAGTTTTTTCCGTAATCCGGAGGATGCTTCCGATTTTGTACAGGAGGTATTTCTTAAGGCATACAGGAGTCTTTCCCGTTTTGAGGGAAGAAGCCGGTTTTCTACATGGCTTTATAAAATTGCCTATAACACGGCATTAAATGAGGTCAACAGGAGAAAGGAATACCACAGCCTTGCTGAAGAAGATGCAGACAAGCTTGTAAACAGCGGAGAAACTCCGGAAAGGCTTATGCTCCGCAATGCGGCAAGGGAAGCTGTTCAGGAAGCTATAAAAGAGCTGCCGGAACGTTTCAGGATATGCGTTGACCTGTTGTTTTTTTATGACCGTTCATATAATGAGATTGAGGCGATTACGGGAATCCCCGTAAACACGATTAAGTCTCATGTATTCAGAGCGAAAGTCATATTAAGGGATAAACTGGAAGATTTAAAGAGGAGTGCAGAATGAATTGTGTAAAGATTATGAATATGATTTACGAAGAAGATTCAATTCCCCTGTTAAGCCAGATACAGATCAGCCTGCACACCTTTTTCTGCCATGATTGCGCCAGAGAATTTGAAAACTACCAGGCGGCGATGGCTGTAATGAAAAATGATTTTTTTCCGCCTCCGGCAGTTTCATGGCAGGAAATTGAAGATTCAATAATGGCAAAAATTCATCTTGAGCAGATTGAAGACGATGAAAAATCCGCCGAAACCCGCGTTCCCGGAGTTCCCTCCACACGCGGCTGGATAATCGCAGGGCTTGTTTTGATGGTATCATTAGTTACGGCATTTTTTGGTTTTGATTTTCAAAACCTGGCGAACGAATCGGGCACCTCATTCCTTCTTCCGATGGGTATTACAATCGGCGTTATATTAACCATATACGGAGCGCTTTTTATTGGCAGCAATCTTAAGGAACTTTCAGAGCGTTTTGGCCTTTAAAAAAAACATTTTCTTTTTACTAATTCCTTTTCTGTTACTCGTATCCTGCGCAGAACGCGAGTCCTCCCGTACCGAATTTGCGCTTGGCACTGTATGTTCAATCACGCTTTATGACCAGGGACAAAAAGAAGTTTACGACAGTATATTTTCCAGAATACGCGAAATTGAAAACCTTATGAGCATAAATATTAAAAGTTCTGATGTCAGCCGTATAAATTCAAACGCAGGAATAGAAGCTGTGCAGGTGCATGAGGACACATTTAAAGTGATTGAACGCGCCGTTTATTTTGCCCGTCTCTCAGGCGGCGCCATTGATCCTTCAGTTGGGCCTCTTGTTTCTCTCTGGGGATTCGGCAGAGAAAACCAAAATATTCCTGCGCAGGATAAGATAGATGAAATACTGCCTTTAATAAACTGGCATAACATAAAACTTGATTTTCAAACACGCAGTGTATTCCTGGAACAAAAAGGCATGACACTTGATTTGGGCGCAATCGCCAAAGGTTATGCCGCAGATGAGGCGGCCAGAATTGCGGCGGAAAGCGGCATCAAACGCGCATTAATCGATCTTGGCGGCAATATAGTTTTGTTAGGTGAAAGGCCGGATAAAAACCCCTGGAGGGTCGGGATTCAAAATCCCGGCAAAGACCGCGGCCAGATACTGGGAGTTTTACATACGCGAAAACATACGGTAGTAACATCAGGAATCTACGAACGCTTTTTTGAAGAAGACGGCAGACACTACCATCATCTTTTTGATCCTTCGAACGGATATCCTGCGGAAAACGGATTATTATCTGCAACTGTAATTACCGGTAATTCCATGGATGCGGATGCTCTTTCTACTGCGGTTTTTATCCTTGGGTATGAAAAGGGAAATGCTCTTGTTAATTCACTGCCGTCTGCGGATGCTGTTTTTGTTTTTGAGGATCGCAGTATCCGCGTAACGCCGGGCGTTAACCTTATACTTACTGATAATTCCTTTACTATTAAAAACTAACTGCAAGGAAAAACGGCAGCCATGAAAGAATAAGGGCTGCAAGTAAAATTGCATATCCTGCAGGCTTGGTTTTTTGCTCCTTTACAGCTTCCTGCAGATATTCTTCTCCGCTTAGTTCCAAAAGCAGGCTGTCAATTTCTGCAACAAGGTTTTTACCGCTTATTTTATATTTTTTGTTAATTATCACAGAAAACATACGCAGCGACTCTCCGAGTAATTCCCCGAAGGCGCCCGGGAGTTTTAAATCCTGTCTTACAAAAACTTTCGACAGCATGACAAGGGCTGCAAGCGTAATTGCGCGGTGAATGCCGGCAGTAAGAGCGCCGGATGTAATTTTAAATGCGCCAACGGAAAATAAAACTCTGCCGTAGGGGATAAGCAGATTAAATATAACAATGAATGCAATTATTAAAACAGTAATGACAGGATTTGTTTTTTTTCCGCAAAGCCATGCAAGAAACCAAAAAAACAAAAATTGGACAAGCCTGTATTCCGTACCGGGGTTAAAAAGCAGCGCAGGCATAATTAAAAGCCCTGCTATAAACAATGATTTTGCGCTGAAAATATTTTCATATGCTCTGCGTCTATTCATACACTGCTGCCCTTAATATTATTCCGGTACCAGACGGATTTTCTTGTAAACACCTCGCAAAAAACTCCCAAAACAATGCCTGTAACAAGACCGGCTGCCAGAAACGGCGGCGCAATATAGAAAACATTCCCGCGAAAAATAAAAACATGGGCAAGGGATAACTGCGAAAGGTTGGAAATAAAAGCGCCCGCTGTCCCAATACCGATAAATGTTATCCTGTTTTTCCAGGGTGCATTACAGAGAAAATACATTAAAAGAGCAGACAAAAAAGTTCCTGTCATGGAAAAAAGAAAAATGTATGAAAATAACGTTCCTGTAATCAGCGCCTGACCCATTATTTTCACGCAAACAAGAACAAGAAAAGATCGCAGAGGGAAGATATTACAGGCAAGCATTAAGGGCAGATTTGCAAGTCCAATGCGCATAAAGGGCAGAGGCTTTGGTATCATATATTCAATGGCGGAAAGAAAAAGACAGAAAGCGCCAAGCATGCGCAAATTGCGGGCAAGGTTTGCATCAGGATTACCAGGCAACGCTGTCAACATCATGATCCCTTATGCCCTGTATTATTAGAAGAACATTGTTGGGAAGACAGGCTGTCCACTGACCCTGACTGGAAACGGAGCCTGCGGCTATACATGTCTTATTTTCACAAGGCGATGATTCTATCCAGGCGCGGTTTTCAAAAAGCCTTACAACTGTATTTCCAAGCGGCCCCTGTACAGTAACCCTTTCCTCGGCATTCAGGGGATAGGTCCATTCTCCGCCCTGCCCTCTTATCAGCACTTGAGAACTGCCCTGCGGTTTAATGTACGCCATATAGGCTGCAAAAAAAGTAACAGATGCAACAAGCAGGATAATAACAATATCAAATATTTTTACCCATGTTCTCATTGCTTTACAATCTATCATAAAATCGCTACAGTGTCTTTATGAAAAAAATATCGCTTACCGGTATAAAACCAACCGGTGATTTGCACATCGGCAACTACTTTGGCGCGATTAAACCTGCTTTGGAACTTGCAAACGAGTATGACGCCCGGTATTTTATCGCCGACTATCATGCGCTTAACACCATGAAAGATCCAAAGGAGCTTAACACTACAATAAGGCAGGTTGCGGCAGGCTGGCTTGCATCCGGTCTGGATCCGGAAAAGGTAATTTTTTACAGGCAAAGTTCCATCCCCGAAGTATTTGAGCTTAATGCAATGCTCATGGCATTTACCGCAAAGGGGCTTATGAACCGCGCGCATGCCTACAAGGCGGCAGTCCAGGATAATGCTGAAAAAGGCGATGATACCGATGCAGGCATAAATATGGGTCTTTTTACATATCCTGTATTGATGGCGGCGGATATTATAATTTTTGATTCTGATGTAGTGCCTGTCGGAAAGGATCAGGTTCAGCATATTGAGATGGCGCAGGATATTGCGCAGTCAGTAAATGCCAATTACGGAAAGCAGGTGCTTAAAGTGCCTCAGGCGGCAGTTCAGGAGAATACGGCCCTTATACCGGGACTTGACGGGCGCAAAATGAGCAAGAGTTACGGCAATATTATCCCGCTCTTTACGCCGGAAAAACAGTTACGCAAAACAATTATGCGCATAACAACAAATTCACAGACTGTAGAAGAGCCGAAAAATCCCGATGAAAGCCAAATTTTCCAGCTTTATAAACTGTTTGCAGAACCCCAGGAAGAAACTGATCTTGCAAACCGTTACCGCGCAGGAGGAATGGGCTGGGGAGATGCAAAGGAAGAATTGTTCAGGGTTGTTGATCGCACCCTTGCTCCAATTCGCAGGCGTTACGATGAAATAATGGCAGACATTCCGTCTCTTGATAAAATTTTAAAGCAGGGAGCGGAAAAAGCGCGGCCAATAGCGCAGTCAACAATAAACCGTTTCCGCAAAGCGGCAGGAGTAGACTGATACCGGAGTAATAATGAGTGTAATTTGTTGTATTGGAAGCGGCAATATGGGTTTCGCATTAATGAAAGGAGCCGCAAAAGGGAAGGATGTTTTTTTTACAGATGCGGATGCAAATAAAGCAAGAAAGGCCGCAGATTCTCTTGGAGCCGGCGTGCTGCCGTCAAATTGCGAGGCTGCCGTCACCGGCGACATAATTTTTCTTGCAGTCAAGCCGCAGGTTTTATCACAGGTGTTAGCTGAAATCGCAGCCGCCATGAAAAAAAGACATAAAGAAAATAACGAACCTGTTCTTGTATCCATGGCTGCAGGCTGGACAACAGAAAAAATTCAATCGGTCATCGGAGAAAAAATACCTGTTGTAAGAATTATGCCCAATACACCCGCGCTGATTGGCAAAGGCATGATTATAATGACATGTTCACCCGAAGTACCGGAAGAAAAAATAAGAGAGCTTGAAAAAATTCTTGGAAACGCAGGAATTATTGACAAAGTTGATGAACAGCTTATGAATGCTGTAACAGGGCTTTCAGGTTCAGGGCCGGCATTTGTGTATTTGTTTATAGATGCGCTGGCGGACGGAGGAGTGCGCGCAGGACTTCCAAGGGAAAAATCAGTCTGTTATGCCGCTCAAACAGTGCTTGAGCTGCGGCAATGATTCAGGAAACCGGAAAACATCCGGGAGAACTTAAAGATATGGTAACATCCCCGGGCGGCACAACAATAGCAGGCATTGCCGCTTTGGAAGACGGCGCGTTTCGCTCCACAGTTATAAAAGCCGTAGAAGCCGCATGGAAACGTTCCGCTGAATTAGGCTAGCAAGGAGTTCCAATGATCCGTAAAAGTCTTATTTTCATATTAATCGCAGCAGCCATTTTGGAAACTCTTTGCGCGCAGGGCACAGAACCCGGCGTATATCAATATGTTCTGCGCGGAGAAGTATTCATAGACCTTGAGCCTATTTATGCAGGCCATGTGGACGAAGAATACCCTCTTGATATTCCGAGGGCAAGGGAGCGCGCGCTTGAGGAAGCCGTCCTTTATTTTGCTGCAATGCTTTACGGCTGGTCATTTAAATATCAAGTTGGAGAGAGGGCAAGACAGATAGATGAAGTCATTGAACTTGAACTTTTAGGATCGATACAGACAAATGATCCGGCTTTGCACATTACAGATATGGAAGTAAGTGATATGCGCCTTAGAGTGTGGACAGATTATGATTTAACAAACAGATTAGCCCAAAGAATGCAGGTCTGGCGATCGGGAACGATAAGAAACGCGCAGGGACTTGGCTACAGCCCCTCATATCTGGAAGTTTACCCTGGCTGGATAGCTGTAAAACAAATGGCGCTGGAAGATGCGGCAAGAATCGCGCTTCGCACAATGCTAAGAGGTTCTGAAAGAAACCGCCCAAGGGAAGTAACAGGTTTTTTAAGCCTTGCATCCTTCCCGCGGTTTTTTATCGACGCCGGCCGCTGGGCGGTATCAGCCAGATTCAGAGTACAGGTTACAGAAATAATTCCCTTCGCCGTATACTAATTAATCTACCTTAAACCGTGAAACCTCTTTCATTAAGTGGTCAATATTTTCGCGGTTTTTCACGGTTATTTCATTAACATGATGAACTGCCACATTTATTTCATCAGCGCCTGTAGCCATTTCATTCATGCCGGATGTTATTTCCAGTGTGATTTTTTCAAGGTTTTCACTTTCCCTGATTACCTCTTCAGAGCCTTCAAGCATTTCCTGAGAACTTCTCTTTACATGGCCTGTAATCACATTTATATTACCTACGCCTTCCAGTATCTGTTTAGATCCGGTGTCCTGCTCTTCCATTGCATGACGGATATTTTCCTGCTGCTGGGCGACAATTCTTACGTTTGAATCGATAGCTTCAAATTTATTCAAAACATTATTCGTAGCAATTGTAATCTTGTCTATTGATTCCTTTATCTTTTTAAGAATAATACTGATTGTCTTGGACTGCTGCCCAGAGGATTCAGCCAGCTTGCGGATCTCGTTCGCTACAACGGCAAAACCCTTGCCGGCTTCTCCGGCATGAGCCGCTTCAATCGCCGCATTCATCGACAGGAGGTTTGTCTGGCTTGCTATGCTTTCCATCATTGTGTTAATTTCAAGAAGGCCCTCTGATTCCCGCGAGATTTCCTGGATATCTTCTGCAACCTCATTAAGCCCTGCGCGTCCTACTTCAGATGCTCCCATAAGCGTCTTTACATTGGCTGCGTTTTTAACAAGCGTATCTGTAACAGATCTTGTATTGGCTACCATCTGCTCAATTGCGGACGATGCCTGCGCAATGTTGGAGCTTTGATTTTCAACATGGTCATTTAACTTGCCTATGTTGACTGTAACCTGTTCCATTGTGGCATGAGTTTCTGTTACACTCGCGCTCTGGCTTATTATACGGCTTTTAACGCTTTGAATATTTGAAGTTATCTCGTTTACCGCAGCGGCAGTCTGGTTCATATTACTTGCAAGATCCGAGCCTGTAGCAGTCAGCGAATTTGCTTCCGCTCTTATATTAATAACAAGATTTTTTATCTTGTCCAGGGTTTCATTAAAGTACTTTGCAAGATCGCCTATTTCATCTTTTGAATGAATAACGATTGTATGCGTTAAATCCCCTTCTCCCTCGGCTATATCTTTTAATGTCTCTGCTACATTATGAATTGGTTTGGAAATTGATCTTCCGATAAAAAACGCAATAATAAGAGCTATGAATAATAAACCAAAAGCCATCCACATAACAGAATCACGGATCATTTTTATTTCATTATCAAGTTCTTTCGCCGCTATTGAATATATAATCTTCCACGGAAAATCGGCAATATAAGTGTAAAAACCTATTCTCTGCTCCCCGTTAAAGATATAATTGGCATATCCTTCCCTTTCCCTGTAAGCAGTTGTTATCATATCAGCCAGTGTGCGTAAAGAGGGATCCTGCAAAACCTGGGTTACAGGGTTAAACTGCTCTCTTACCATATTTCTGTTCTGATGTCCAATAAACGATCCGTCTACATCTACAATAAGATAATGCCCTGTATTCATACTTGTATTAAGCGCGACTACCATATCTGAAATCAGCATTCCGTCTTTATTACATAACAGAACCCCGACGATATTCGAGTTATGATCCTCACCCTGGTAAATTGGAACCGCAAACATTGTAGAAATAACATCATTTCTTCTGTTAACTACTACCTGAATGCGCCGCTCCCCTCTAAAAGCCGATCTGATGTAATCCCGATCTCCTACTTCTATAATACTGCCGGACGATACGGAAAACGCATTGCCGTTGGGAAAAACAAGAGCCAAATCCAAGGCATCAATGCGAGGCATAACAGGAACAAGGTAAGGCTGGATTTGCTCCCAGTCCATGCTTCGCATAACTGCGCGGTTTGCAAATTCTGAAAGAGTATCGAGTTGTCTGCCCAGCCTTTCACTTACAATTTCAGAATTGGCATAGGCCTCTGCATACATTGTGTCCATAAGGGTTTCTCTTAGAATTCTGGAACTTGTTGTTGTTGATACAATTGTAATTCCAACCGCTATAACTGCTATTATAATTCCAAAATATAATGGTATTTTTATACTTAATCTCACATTTTACTCCTTTTTATAATTATTACGGTCATATAGCCGAAAGTCAAATAAAAAAATGGTAAATATTAATAATAAGTGACATATTAGCCAAAATATTGATGTTTTACGCTATTTTTGTCATACTTAAATACCAATATGCTGAATATATTTTTTCTTGGCCTTATAAGTTTTTTTACGGATCTAAGCACGGAAATGGTTTACCCTTTAATTCCGCTTTATCTTGTCGGCGCTTTCGGCGCAACCCATGTGCTTGTAGGGATTATTGAAGGAATAGCGGAAAGCCTTGCCAGTCTTTTAAAGGTTTATTCAGGTTACCTCACAGACAGGTTTCAAAAGAAAAAATTACTTGCATTCTCAGGTTACGCCGCCGGCTTTATATATAAGGCCCTTTTAATATTCGCAAGCTCCTGGCTTGGAATACTTGGCGCAAAAGTTATTGACAGACTCGGCAAGGGGATACGCACTGCTCCCCGCGATGTTCTTGTAAGTGAAAGCACGGACGCAAAGAACATGGGCAAGGCGTTTGGACTTCATAAGGCACTTGATATGTTCGGCGCAGCTCTTGGAATATTCATTGTTTTTATGCTGCTTAGGGAACAAAGCGGCGATTTTAATTACAAATATCTTTTTGCCCTTTCCATGATTCCTGCGGCTCTTGGGCTAATCATGTTTATTTTTGTAAAAGAAAAAAAACTGCTCATTTCCGTTAATAATGCAATGTACAGCAGGAAGGCAGAAACGCTTATACGCGAACCATTCTGGAAAAATATAAAAAAAATTGACTCTCAGTTAAAATTATATTTACTTGTTGTTTTTATTTTTACCCTGGGGAACTCATCCAAGGCATTCATGATTCTTAAGGCAAGCGATTCCGGTTTTAACGAAATTGATGTTATCCTGCTTTTCATGATTTACCATATTGTTGCGGCTGCCCTTTCCATGCCGCTTGGAAAATTGTCTGACAAAATCGGACGAAAAAACCTGCTTGTGCCGGGTTATATTATTTTTGCCCTGTGTTATTTTGGGTTTGCAATTGCAGGATCAAAACTTTCAATGATTACAGTTTTTGCGCTTTACGGAATTTATACCGCCATGATAACAGGCGTAGAACGCGCCTTTGTTGCGGAAATCGCGCCTGTGGAATTAAAGGGAACTATGCTGGGGCTGCATTCTACAGTTGCGGGAATAGCACTGCTGCCTGCAAGCGTGATAGCTGGCTTATTATGGACAGTCTTCGGCTCTTCCGTTCCTTTTATCTTCGGAGCCTGTTTGTCATTGATTGCAGCTCTTCTATTGGTTATATTCATGAAAAAAAAGACGGCAAGTCAGCTTGGTAAAACTGATCCTGATTTGGACATTGCGTAAATTAAAGTCTATATTAAGAATGTATATGCCTATTTTTTTCCGGAGTAGAGGGTGAACTCCATCTTTCCCTTATTCTGAGTAAGCATATTCAGCCACAGATTCTTCTTCTTTGTTATTTCCTTGCTCTTGCGGCCGATTGCGCGCAGCTTTTCATAAATTTGCGCGCCGTTTTTTGCGGCATTCCATGTCTTGTAATGATCGCCGTGAAATATCGTAGACGCTTTTTCTTCAACTTCCTTGTCAATATGTTTTTCAAAGGCATCAAGCAGAAGCTGATATTTGTCCTTTATTCCCTGCAGATAATCAAGTACAAGCCTGTCAAACGACGGAATCTTTTCGCTTATGGAAAGCAGCTGTTGCAGATAATCCACCGCAAGGTAATAGTCTTCATTAACGCAATATGCCTTCATTGCAAGGCGGCATAACTGCACATACGATTCATTTGTAATTGTCTGCATACCATGAACCGGCTGGGGAGGCGTATATGTAAATTTCGGCATACATTGAGCAACCCTTGTAAGAAGTTCCATTAAATCCTGATATATCCTTTGCTCCCACAAATTCTCACGGATGGAACCAAACAGTCTTGTCATGTCCTCGGCAAACTTTTCTTTGTAGCGTTCATTTTTATCAAAAACAACTTCGCAGGTTGGAATCATTACACCCTTAAATTCAATATGCCCTGTATCAAAAAAATAAATAGAATCATTTTGCATCAGTATGCATTTGCCTGCAGCGTTATCCTTGTTCTCTTTCTCATAATTCATCATGACCTGTTTTGCAATCATGATTCTGGAATCCTGCGGAGATAGCTCATTTGCCCTTGTTTGCAGCCTTGCGCCCGAGTTAAGAAGAAAACCCGCAAGGTTTCCCCTTTCTGTTATGATAAGAGGGCTTTGCGTATTGCCGCCTGTAATCCCCGCTGTAATCTTGAAAGCCGGCAGAGCTTCGGCATTGCCCGTGCGTTTTGTTGATATCGAAGGATCGTTAACTATTTCTGTTTTATCAAAATAATCGATTATGCAAAGAGTGGCCATTAATGCATCTGTTGCGCCTGCTGCAACAACAACCATTTCATCTCCGCGCTCTCTTTGACTGATTACGCCGCACTGGGTGGAGATGCGTTTTACTTCGTTTTCGATGGCCCAGTCAAGAGTATGCATCATTGATAAATTTTTTCTTGACTCCATGCAAAATTTTGTATAGCCGTGTATGTCAAGCATTGCAACATAGAGGTTGGAAATTTGAAGCGTCTTTTTTAAATCGCCGGCTTCAGGAAAATCCCTGTCCGGAATGACCATCTCTTTCCATAATTTTTTTTGGGTATTTGGGCAAATTGCGGCGAAAAATCCCCAATTAACCCGTTTTAATAACTGGAAGGCCCTCATGATTACAGCGTGCGTCCATTTATCGCGCATTGCAGGAGCTGTATATTCCTTAAGTTTAGAGAATGTTGTTATTTCCTTTGCTGTAATTTTATCATAAAGAAAGGAAAAAAACTCGTATTCTGTCATTCCGCTGTTATATTCGTTTATGTCTTTCACAATAGTCATTATACTATAATCGATTAAAAAAAAATAGAGCGAATATTAAAAAAATAGTTGTTTAAGAGCTTTTTTTAAGATATACTGTTTATTGATGGAAACGGCTATCGCTTTAAACAATTCAGCTGTCGCATTAACCGAGGCAAACCAGCCTTATGAAGCGATACCGCTGTTTCGCGAAGCTATAATTCTGGAACCGGAAAATCCTCTTCTCTGGCTTAATTTGGGCATTGCCCAGCAAAAAACAGGCGAGTACACCGAGGCAATTGAGAGTTTTCAGCGTTCTCTTATCATAGACGAAGGAATTATCGAAGCCTGGCATTCCCTTGGCCTTATTTATTATGAATTAAATGAATTTGAGCTGTCAATTGAATGTTATAAATCCGCTTTATTGCGGTGTAATAATGATCCAAAGACCTGGAATAATCTGGGTGTTGTTTATTTTAATGAAAATAATCTTGAGGAAGCCCGCAATTGCTTTGAAAAATCAATAAGCCTGTGCCCTCAATTCAGCGATGCTCTGTTCAATCTGCGCGATGCCTGCAGGGAGCTTGGCGATTACAGGGCTGCGGCGGAATTTGAACGAATACTTCGCGGGCTTGATAACTCCAGACCTTCCAGATCCGGATCTAAATGAAGATATTGTATGTTGCAGAGCTTGTCGGCAAGACAGGTGTCTATGTTTTTAAAAAAGCAATAAATGAATTAAAAGCGCGTTACCCCTGGGATTTTTTGATTGTCTGCGCAGACGGCGCAACAGGAGGAAACGGTCTTGGACGGAATCATGCGGCCTATATTCATAAAATGGGCGCGCAGGCAATAACCCTTGGCGAATGCTGCTTTTATAAAAAAGATCTTACAGAAAACCTTGATAAAACTCCGTTTGTTTTGCGTCCGGATAATTTAAACCCGCAGGCTCCGGGCATTGGATACAGGATTTTTAAAGCAGGCAATGAAAAAGTCGCCGTTGCCGTTCTTATGGGGCAAAACGGTTTTACGCGCCTTCATGCCGGCAGTCCCTTTACAGCTCTTCCCGCATTGACAGAAAAATTAAGAAAACAAACTCCGTATGTTATAATCGATTTTCACGCGCAGGCAAGCGCAGAAAAAAGAACATTTTTCCATGCGGCTGACGGACACTGCTCTGCTGTAATAGGTTCGCACATAAGAGTTCAAACTGCCGATGAGACTATCATGCCTTGCGGAACAGCAGTCATAAGCGATGCCGGCAGGACAGGAAGCCAAATCTCAGTCGGCGGCTGTGACATTAATTCTCGCATAAAAGAATACTTAACAGGCATTCCCGACTGGACAAAAGACGCATGGGAAGCGCCGGAATTACAGGGAGTATACCTTGATATCGGCAAAGACGGCAAAGCGCTCTCGATCCAAAGAATTAAAGTTGGAGTTGAAAGAACACAGGTCAATGCGGATTAAATTTTAATTGACTTTTTGGAATAATAAATGTAAATTTATATATGGAACCGCAGTGTTCCCGGTATCGCCCGAATGGGGATTTCCGTATTGCAATGGGCAGACAGCCTTGTAAGGAGTTTTTTATGAAAGGTGCAAGAAATTACATTGATCTTGGCAATATCTTTGATGAGATATTTGAAGCCGCCGATATGTTTAAAAACGAGTTTAGAAGGAATTTCAACTCAGAGTCAGTCTTTAATAATGAACCTTTTAATTTCAGCAAACACTTCTTTGATGAGAACACCGATTTTTACCCCAATTATTCATATCCGCCGATGAATGCTTTTATGACAGGGGACAGAACTCTGGTTTTTGAATTTGCCCTTGCCGGTTTTGATGAAAAGGATATCGGTCTGTCCTTCCAGGGTGACTACATGGTATTCTCCGCAAAGATTGACAGCGCCGGCGCTTCTGAAGACAGCCAGGAAAATTTTCAAAATAAAGAAAATATAAGGTACTTTAAACGCCGCCTGAAAATGAAAGATATCGAAAAACAGAAATATTTTGTACCTCAGGATAAATACGCCCAGGAAAAGGTAAAGGCAATTTTTAAGAACGGGATACTGCGCGTGAGCATTCCTCCCAAAGATGAAGTTGAGCAGCTCAACGGCATTAAAATAGAAATTATTAAAGAAGGCTCTTAATAATTTTTGCTGCTTTTAGTTTGGGATTATACGTCTGTTAAAACTATATTAAACCCAATGTTCTTCATGTCTTCCTTAAAGTCTTCGCCGCATTCGATAATTATCTCATTTTTATTGGAGACAATCCAGTTAACGGTAATTTTTTCCGCGTTTTTGGAATTATCCATATCCAGAAGCATATTTAAAAGCACTTTTACAGTAGAACTGCTGAAGTATTTAAGCTGGCAATCGAATGTAAAGACGCTAAAATCTTTTTTTAGAAATCCGCCAAGCCAGTCGCTGACCTCCTTAAAAAACGCAATAACATTTTCATGATAACTCTCACCTTCGAATTTCATATACCCTTTTTCTTCATCGATAAAAACATAAGGGGTAAGATCTGTTTTTTCACGTTCAAGTTTTAGCGTACTAACCATCATTCTCTCCTTTTCTTTCTATTGTTACATATAGCGTAAAGAAGGCTAATCCTTCCTTGTACGGCATAAAGGAATATTCAATTTTTGAACTAATCCGCCGGGCAATTTCGATAAAACCAAGTCCTGCGCCCCTGCTTTCAGGATTATTGTCTTGCGCCTTCATCTGCTGCCTGTAGTGTTTGCGCAGTTCACTTTTATCAAGAGTATTTAAAAAATCTATTCTGTCTTTTATTAATTTAATGCTTCCGTTTTTCAGCACATTTCCTGTTTGAATAAAATATGTTTTATTTTCTTTGCTGCAGGCTTGCGGTTCATTAAGCGTACCCAGTATAAAAGTCCCCTTTGAATACTCATCATTTATTCCGTCTGCGATTTCAAACTTTATTTTTTCTGCAGAATACATAAGCATATTGTTCATCTGCTCTACAAATACGGAAAATATTTTCTGCGCTATGTTTTCCGGCAATTCGTCAAACTCAAGGCTCTTTTTTAATGTTCCCGCTATCCCGCCTATTCCTTCCGGCCACAGGGGTCCTGTGTATATAAGAGAAATATTTTTTTCATTAAGCATACTGTACCATTGCGGTATATCCATGATCATGATTCAATCCTTGGTATAAATGAGATAATCTGTAAATCATCTCTTCTTGGGTTATCGCCCCTGTATTCTTCAAATGCCTGTAATATTTTTTCTGATATTATATTCAGCGTCTGCTCATGATTTTCCAGAATGATTTTTTCCAGCCTGTTAAAACCAAACGGAAGATTCTCACTGCCGCCGATTTGCTCATATAATCCGTCTGAGGGGATATAATATTTATTATTTGCATTGGATGGAATATTGACAACTTTTACATCATCCCTGCTTTTTAACGCGCCGTCTCCGATACGGATTCTTTGACCCCGCAGCCGCGTAACTTTTTCTCCGTCACAAACAAATACATTTGTCTGTCCTGAGGATATTGAAACAGAGCCGTCTTTTGCGATAAAAAGCACAGCAAGATCGCAGCCGTCATTAATGTTTAATCCTTTTTCTGCGCTTTTGTTATTTACATTTAATTCGGCAACAAGCCGTTTTTCCAGCTCCCAGATAATAAAAGCTGTATCCCTGCAATTTTTATTAGTAACTGCCGCTTCAAATGCAGATGCTACAAGCATGCTTAAAAGAGCTCCCGGCGTACCATGGCCCGTGCAGTCGCAGACGCATAAGACAACGCCTTCCTGAAAGTTTTTCATCCAGTATATATCGCCGCCCACAATATCTTTCGGTTTCCATATACAGTTGTAATCATTAAATGCACCGGCAAAAGCGCTGTCCGCAGGAAGCAGATTTCTTTGAATCTTGCTTGCATACTCAATGCCGGATACAAGATTCATATGCACTTTTAAATCTTCCGCCATGGAATTTACAGCCACTTTTATTTCATCAAACTCATCATTGTAATTGCCTTCTATTCTTGCATCCAAATTGCTCTGCGCAATTTTTCCAAGCCCCTTAACAAGGTGCTTTACAGGCAAAAGCAATTTTCCAAGCACCAAATTTACAATAATAATTATCAAAACGATTGCAAAACCAAGCACCCTGATTGTTTCAAAAAGTATCCTGTTAAGCTCCAGGTAATAATCACCATGCGGCACAAGGCCAATTACATTATTGCCGTTTACATTTTTATAACCTGCATAGTATCTTTTACCGTCGATTTGTATCCAGGTAAAACCGCTGCCTGACTCTACATCCCTGTACCAGATTTCCGTTTTAACATCCTTTCCCAATAAATTATTGTCAGGATGCGCTGTTATAATTCCTTTTGACAAAACAAATCCATAGCCATTATCTCCGATTTTTGTTTCCCTTATGGTTCTGTCAATATTAATCTGCTCCTGCAGCCTTCCAATTACCCCTGCATTAAAGCCAAGCTGTACAAACCCTCCTTCAGGATGCGCAACGCCTGCAAAGTGAACAATTTCTCCGGATGAACCATCAGGTAAAATTGACGGGCGGGGCTCTTCGCTTAAAACCATTTCCCTTCCATCGGCCAGAAGCATGTATGCGATTGTTGTCTCGCTTGTTTTGTAATCATCCCCTATATATTCAGGTATATTGCTGTTTATTAAATTTCCGTCTCTATCCGCTATGTTAAGTTCGATTATATCAAGCAGCTGCGCAAGCTGCTGCAATTCATCCGGCGTCATCTCTCCGTCAGACTGCTTGAGTATGTAAAGAATTGTTTTTACTATTGCTATATGTTTTTCATCCAATGTCTGTTTTGTAGAATCCAGTATTATGTTCAAATGATTGATTTGCGCAAAAATATTTTCTGCGAATAATTCAAGGTTGGCATTGGTTTTTTTTCTTACAACCGTATTTAACATTCTGTAATCTATAAATGAAAGGAACATAACAGTAACAATAAATATGGCTATTATGGGAATCAGCACTTTTAATTTAAAACTTGTTCTTTTATTGCCCATGCCGGTATTATTATACCATATTTTCAGCTTTTTATGAAAGAAATGTTTAAAAGTATTACTAATAATCCGCAGTCATTTCTGCAGAGGATGCAAGCAGTTTAACAGCGGAACTTGTACCGATTCTTGCAGCTCCTGCATTTATAAACGCTTCAAGATCCCCGCGCGTTTTAACTCCGCCGGCCGCTTTAATTTTAACATTGCACCCTATATGTTTTTTAAAAAGCTCAACATCCGCAAGAGTCGCGCCATTTGTACCGAAACCCGTAGATGTCTTTATATAATCAGCTCCGGCCTGCGTTACAATACCGCAAAGGCGTATTTTTTCATCTTCTGAAAGAAAGCATGTTTCTATAATTACTTTTAATATTTTATTCCCGCAGGATTTTTTTACAAGTTTTATCTCTTCAAGTACAAGATCATAATTTTTATTTTTAACATCGCCTATATTGATGACCATGTCAATTTCTCCGGCTCCGCTAAGTATGGCGCGTTCTGCTTCCAGAACCTTTGCATTGGTAACGGAATAACCAAGAGGAAAACCAATTACAGTGCAGATATTCAAATCTTTATATTCATTATATACAGGTTTTACATAAGAAGGCGGAATACAGACAGATGCGGTTTTATAAAGCACAGCCTCATCGCAGACAGTTTTAATTTCATCCCACGAGGATGTCATTTTAAGGAGTGTATGATCAATATAACTAAAAATTTTTTCGTTTGTCATATTTAAAAAAGTTTTGAAGGATAGGGGGGTAGAATTTTTCTGCTCCCTATCCTTCATGATAAAATTAACCGAGTCTGTTAATTGCCATTAGCACAAAATATAAAAGGAAAAGTATTGACGCGCCAATAATTATTGGATGAACATCCTTAATTTTCCTGTTACAAAGCTTGACAATAATATAAAAGAAGAAACCGGCTGCAATACCGTAAGAAATATTATATGCAAATGTCATAATGGTAACTGTAAAGAAGGCAGGGATTGCTTCATCCAGTTCATCCCAGCGAATGCCTTTAAATGATTCAGCCATCATAATACCTACAATAATAAGAGCCGGCGCTGTAGCCTGAGCGGGAGCCATGCCAAACAGAGAAACCAGCGGCAGACAAATAAGGAAAAGAGCCGCAACTACAACAGATGTAAAGCCTGTGCGGCCGCCTTCGTTAATACCGGAGGCGCTTTCTATATAGGTTGTGGCATTGGATGTGCCGAACAAGGCGCCTATAGATGTAGCTGTTGAATCGGCAAACAGGGCCTTGTCCATTTTTGACTTAAATCCCTTTGATTCATTCATTGCCCTTTCGTCATTGGCATCAAAGATACCTGTCTTGCGGCCTGTGCCGATAAAGGTTCCGATTGTATCAAAAGTATCAGTAAGGCTGAAAGCAAAAATAATAATAAGCGCGATTATTGCCCTTCCGTCGTTAAAGAGACTTGCAATGCCAATTTCGCCGAAGAATGCAAAGGATACTTCGCTGAAACCTGAGAGCGCAGAAAGATCAAAAAGTTTTTCAGGAACTTTTGTTACACCCATGGGAATGCCGATAATCGTAGCTGCGATAATACCAATAAGCATTGCACCCTTAATTTTTAACATCATAAGAACAACAATGATCACAAGGCCGATAAGCGCAAGAAGCGGGCCTTCGGAGCCAAAATATGTAAGCGCAGGCACTGCTTCGTTGCCAGGGGTAAAACCATCGGAAGTTGCTACAAAGTTAATAAAGCCTGCGTTTTTAATTCCGATATATGCTATGAATAAACCTATACCGCCGCCAATTGCAAGCTGAAGTGATTTTGGAATTGATTTAATTATCGCCTTACGCAACTTTGTAACAGTAATAATTACATTTATAATGCCGCAGATAAATACCATAGCAAGCGCTTCTCTCCAGTGAAAACCAAGCCCCAAACATACAGAGTATGCAAAAAAAGCATTAAGACCCATACCGGGCGCAACTGCAAAAGGAACTCTTGCAACCAGACCCATAATGAGTGTTCCAACCGCTGTGGCAAGAATGGTTGCAACAAATACGCCGCCCCAGTTCATACCGGCACTTTCAAGAATGCCCGGATTGACAAAAATGATATACGCCATTGTAAAGAATGTCGTAAATCCTGCAATAATCTCCGTGCGAATGGTTGATCCGCTTTGGGTTATTCCAAAAAACTTGTCCATAAAAACTCCTATTTCAAATATAATTGGCGTTCCACATACTTTGTGTGAAGCAGCTCATGCGCTTTGTGACCGCCGGGTTCTCCGAGGAATTCCTTGTAAACCTGGTTTATAAACGGATTCTGATGAGAGCAGCGATACTGCGATTTTTCATCATCTGCGTATATGCCGTCAGTGCGCTGTTTGCGAATAAGGTCAGTGCAGCCGTACGGCTGTCCGCCGCCTGCAATGCATCCGCCGCGGCATGCCATAACTTCTATAAAGTGATACGGCGGCTCCTTTCCCGCTTCCTTTGCCGCGCGGATTTTGTCCAGCACCGCGGCAATGTTGCCCATCTGATGCGCCACAGCTATACGGATTTTTGTACCGTTGCCAAAATCAACTTCCCCTTCCTTAACGCCGTCCATTCCGCGGGCGGGAGTAAAATTAACATTGGTCATTTCTTTTTTTGTAACAAGAAAGTAAGCGCTGCGAACTGCAGCTTCAAGCACTCCGCCCGTTACTCCGAATATCGTACCTGCGCCTGTGTAGGGTCCAAGCGGGCTGTCAGCTTCTTCGTCATTAAGTTCCAGTATTTCAATGCCTGCCTGTTTAATCATGCGGGCCAGTTCCCTTGTTGTAATTACTATATCAACATCGTTTCCTGTATCCTTACCAAGGAACGCCCCTGCGCTCTTCATGTCATCATTGCGGTATTTTTCCCACTTTTTCGCAGTACACGGCATAACGGATACCGAACACACTTTCTGCGGATCAACTCCCGCTTTCTGCGCCCAATAGGCCTTTATCATTGCACCCATCATCTGCTGAGGCGATTTGGCTGTTGAAAAATTGGGAATTAAATCGGAATAATATTTTTCAAGGTAATCTACCCATGCAGGACAACAGGAAGTAATTAAGGGAATTGCGCTGTTTTTATCCGAAAGGCGTTTTACAAGTTCCGTTCCTTCTTCCATTATTGTAAGGTCAGCGGAAAAGTTTGTGTCAAAAACCGTTTTAAACCCAAGCTTGCGAAGAGCAGCGTAAATCTTTTTTGTAAAAACAGTGCCCGGTTTTAAGCCGAACTCTTCAGCTAACGCAACGCGTACGGCAGGCGCAATCTGCACTACAGGGTGCAAGCTGCTGTCCTGAAGGGCATCCCAGACTTTTTTTGTATCGTCGTGCTCGTAAATAGCGCCTACGGGACAATGCGCCGCGCACTGCCCGCACTTTATGCACGGACTTTCACCTAAGGGAGTATCCGCCGCACTTGCTATTTTTCCGTTAATGCCGCGGCCAAGGAACTCCAGCGCCCAGACATTCTGCACATCCTGGCACACTTTTACGCATCTGCCGCAGCGGATGCATTTTTCAGGACATAGCACAATCGCAGGATTGGAATCGTCAACAGGAATATCATTTTTAACATGAAGAAAGGGAGCCTCTCTTATTCCAAACTCGGCTGCCAAATCCTGAAGTTCGCAGGATTTGCTGCGCGGACACATAAGACAATCATTTGGGTGATTGGACAGAATAAGTTCAAGGACAGTCCGTCTTACCGCAATTATCTCCGGGTCGTGCGTAATAATGTTCATGTTAGGTTCGCACGCAGTACAGCAGGCGCGCACCATTTTTGGAGAACCTGCAAGCCGCACTATGCAAATGCCGCAGGATGCCCACGGCGAAAGATCCGGATTGTAGCACAGGGTTGGAATTTTTATGTTTACCATTTTTGCGGCATCCTGGATTGTGGTTCCAGGTTCAACTTCCATTGCTTTACCGTTTATTGTTATGTTGATCATATACCCCCCTTAACCTTTGAGCACCGCATTAAATTTACATACAGCCTGGCATTCGCCGCACTTGATACAATCCGCCTGGATAATAATGTAAGGCGGTTTTTTCTTGTCCGGATATTTGGCAGGATCTTCTGCAACAATGCAGTTTACAGGACATTTTTTGGCACAAAGACTGCAGCCAATACACTTAGGAGCATCAATTGTAAAGTTTATAAGCTTTTTACATTTACCCGAGCGGCATTTTTTCTCGTGAATGTGCTCTTCATATTCTTCGTGGAAATTTTTAAGCGTAGACATAACAGGATTCGCGGCAGTACAACCGAGCATGCAAAGAGAAGCTCTTGTCATTGCATTTCCTATTTCTTCAAGCTTTGCAAGATCTTCATCCGTTCCCCTGCCCTCTGCGATTTTTTCAAGCTGCTTAAGAATCTGGGTTGTACCTATACGGCATGGTGAACATTTGCCGCAGCTTTCTTCCACGCAGAACTCCATATAGAAACGCGAAACGTCAACTACGCAGTCGTCTTCATCCATGACAATCATGCCTCCGGAACCCATCATGGATCCGTTAGCTGTCAATGATTCAAAATCTATCGGAACATCAAGGGATTTATCCGTAAGAATGCCTCCAGAAGGCCCGCCTGTCTGAACTCCCTTGAATTTCTTTCCGTCCTTGATGCCGCCGCCAATGTCAAAAACAATGTCGCGTAATGTGGCGCCCATGGGCACTTCTATAAGACCTGAGTTTTTAACTTTTCCTGTAAGCGCGAACACCTTGGTTCCCTTGGATTTTTCTGTTCCAATTTTTGCAAGCCATGCGCCGCCTCTTGCCGTAATTACAGGAACGTTTGCAAATGTTTCTACGTTGTTAATAATTGTAGGTTTCTGCCACAGTCCCTTGTTTGCCGGAAACGGCGGTTTGGGAACAGGCATTCCCCTGTTGCCTTCAACAGATTTAATAAGAGCAGTTTCTTCACCGCATACAAACGCGCCTGCTCCCAGCCTGATTTCAATATCAAAACAGAAGCCGGAACCAAGGATATTATCTCCAAGAAGACCGTACTCCCGCGCCTGTGTAAGTGCAATTTTCAAACGTTCAATTGCAAGGGGATACTCCGCGCGGATATAGACAAAACCCATATTAGAGCCGATTGCCTTGCCTGCCGTTATCATTCCTTCGATAACTGAATGCGGATCGCCTTCTATTGTGGAGCGATCCATGTACGCGCCGGGGTCGCCTTCATCGGCATTGCAGATAACATACTTCTGATCGCCTGCAGCCTTGCGCGCCAAATCCCACTTTAACCAGGTGGGGAATCCGGCTCCGCCCCTTCCGCGCAGCCCGGAAATTTTCATCTCTTCTATAAGCTGCTCCTGCGTCCATTCAAAGAGGACTTTTTCAAGCCCCTGATAGCCTTCGCGGGCTATGTATTCATCAATGCTTTCAGGATCGATGACACCGCAGTTACGCAAAACAACACGGTACTGTTTTTGATAGAAGGGAATATCTTCCACAAGGAAGGCCTGCTTTTTTTCTTCGCCTTCATTATAAAGAAGCCGCTTTACTTCCCGCCCCTTTACAATCTGCTCCGCTATAATTTCTTTTGCATCTTCAGGTTTGACATCAACATAAAATGAATCTTCGGGAAGCACTTTAACAATCGGCCCCCGTTCGCAAAAACCAAAACAGCCTGTCTTGACAACCTGCACCTGATCTTTAACGCCGTGCTTTTCTGCTTCCGCATTAAGCTGCGCAAAGAGTTCCACACCCTTGTTGGATTCGCAGGCTGTGCCGCTGCAAACCAATATATAATGGTTATACGCCATCTTTTCTTCCCCTTACCTATTTAATTATATCTATTGCCGGCCGGTCCAGAATGCAGCCGCTTAAAAGTTCTTTGCCTATCAGATGCTTTTGAATAATATCCTTTACAACAGCAGTATCCACATTGCCGTAAATTACAGGCGGCATACCAGGAGCAATAATTTCAACTGTCGGCTCGGAATGACAAAGCCCCATGCATCCTGTCTGGCGCACAAGACATGAATCTACAAGCTTGTGTTCATCAAGACCGGCAATAAATGCATCAAGTGTCTGTTTTGCGCCGGCTGCAATGCCGCATGTTCCCATACCGACAATAACCTGAATCTCCTTGCCGTCAGCCTCACGCTTCCGAAGATCACCCTTTTTATCATCTCTTAACTTTCTCAGGTCATCCAAACTCATCTTTGCCATAAATCACTCCTTATATTTTTAAGGGTTATGAAAGAATTAATTCCTCTTTAAACCCTATTCACTCTCTTCCAGCGATCTTAAATACTCTCCAAGCAATACAAGCGATCCCGCATCTTCCAGTCCTCCCAGCGCCTCTTCAAGTTCAGATTTACGCACCTCATACTCAATATTATCAAATCCCTTCCTTCTTATAATTATTTCTGCGCTGCTGTTAAACATAAATATTGTTCTTAGCATCCCGGGAATGTCACCGGTCGGCGGAATATCAACATTCGCCGCATCAAACCACGCCGATACAGTTGTACCCTTTCCTTTTTCGGATTTTATATCCCATCCGCCGCCTGACTGCTGTGCAGTCTGTATAAGAAACGGCAGCCCAAGACCAACTTTCCGGTTCGGATGTTTAATACCGTCTGTCACAAATGGATCTATCGCTCTTTTAAGCTCCTCCTCTGTCATGCCCTTGCCGTTATCTTTGACAAGGAAACGGAATTCTTTTGCGCTCTGCCTTACCTCAAGCTCGACAGTATCAGCGCCGGCTTCGGTAGCGTTTTGAGTTATATCAGTAACCAAATCTGCCAAAGTAAAGTGCATCGCCAAAAACCTGTGGTTTTAGTTTGGAAGTTTCCTTACAGAAACTTCATATGTTTTTACCGTAATAATTTAAACATTCTGATACTTCGCAATAATTCCGGGGATGTCATTCTTGGAAATTTTGCCGAAAGTATCGGTTCCGACTGTAATAACAGGCGCAAGGCCGCAGCAGCCTACGCAGCGTACGGGATCAACCGAAAACTGACCGTCATCTGTAACGCCATTAGGTTCAAGTCTTAAAAGTTTCCGGCATTCGTCAATTAAATCCTGGGCGCCTTTTAAATAACAGGCTGTTCCAAGACATACAGAGATTCTATGTTTACCTGGTTTTGTTGTCTTAAAAAAATGATAAAAAGTGATGACGCCGTATACCCTGGCAAGGGGAATCCCGGTGAGCAGTGACAATTGCTCCGCCGCAGGACGGGAAATATACCCAAAAACATCCTGGGTTTTGTGCAGAATCATGATTAAACTGCCCGGTTTTGACTTCCATTCTTCTATAAATGATAATAATTCCTGGGGAAAGGTATAATCTCCCTCTGTTTTTGCATCCTGCGCCATGTGCCCCCCTAATTAAATGATTATGATTTATTGTAGCTGCTTCAGATGAAATTGACAAGAGGGCTATTTTTGAAAAACTTCCACCCTGTTCCTGCCAAGCTCCTTGGCTTTTCGCAGAGCCAGGTCCGCAGCTTCTTCCAGATCCTCAGTCGTATTGGCATGAACAGGAGCTATTGCTATTCCTATACTTGTGCGTGTCCCGATATTTGTAGTTTCATCCGAACTAGGGCTTTCCGGAACTTCTATTTGCTTTTTCTCGATGTTTTCCCTTATTCTTTCTGCAACCACGCAGGCGTCTTTTATATCCGTATCGGGAAGAAGGACTGCAAACTCGTCGCCTGAAAGGCGGGAAGGAATATCTCCGGGGCGCAGACAACTGCGGATTATATTTGACGCTTCGGTAATTACGATATCCCCTGCCTTTGTACCGTAGCGGTCGTTTATGCCGTGGATCTTATCCAGGTCCATCATCAGCAGGGACATTGTACGGAAATTCATGGATTGATTATTAAAGCGCTCTTTTATTGATTCTTCCAGGAATCTGCGGTTGTAAAGACCTGTCATTTCATCCGTGATTGCCCTGCGGCGCGCTGTTTCACCCCACCTTGTTAAATCGCTGTAGGATTTTGATGATTGATCCAGCCACTGGTTTTGCACAATGCTGATAGACCTTAGCAGTTTAAAACCTATGCCCGGGTTGTATGTAATTATTTTGAAGAAATCGAGTGATCTTAATTCCATTACAACAGAGTCTTCCGAGGCTGCGATTGTTGCAGACCTTGGCTCGTGTGCAATAATGGACATCTCGCCGAAAAAATCACCGGGGCTTATATTGAATAACCAGCGCTGGGTACCATCAGACTGAAGCCCCGACGCGCTTAGAATTCCCGAAAGAAGGATATACATATCTTCTCCGGTATCGCCTTCATTTATAATCGCATCACCCTTTTTTGCGTGGATGGGTTTAAGAACCTGCGCTACGGTTTTATATTCTTTATCAGAAAGCCCGCAAAAAAGAGGCGTCTCTTTCAGCGACAGAGCCATTTCCATAGTCAGGATTTCTGATAATTTTTTATCACTCATGAGGCTTCTCACTTTCCTGCTCATTTTTTGAATAGTGAACTACTTTCCGGCCTCCGTCTTTCCAGGCGGAAAGAAGCAGAGCATAACTGCCGCTAAAAAGACTGTCCCATTCCGCATCATCTTTTGGCCAGACCGCCCATGTGACTGTCGCAGAAAAATCAAATTCGCAGGTTTCGCCCTCTTTCGGAGAATCCGATGGAGGAGTTTTTAAGGTTACGCTTTCCATTGCGGCAATCATTTCGGCAAGTTTTTCTGCTATATTCTTTGCCTCCTGCGGATAACAGTTATTGATGATAAGCCCTACCTCATTGCTTTTAAAACGAAGCGCCCAGCCGTGCCCCATAATACGGGTAATATTTTTTAATATAATCGCTATGCGGATCATAGCCTCGTCCCCGGCGCTGTGTCCATTTGAATCCACAAGTATTTTAAACCTGTCCGGCTTTAGCATAATAAGCGCTGAAGGGTCTTTAAGAACTCCGGCTATCTCGTCTTTGATGAGAATCTGCTTCCAAAGACCGGTACCGGGATCTTCGTAGGCGCGCCTGTGAAGCTCCTGAACCCATGACATATTTTCAAGTATAAGTTTACGGGTCGATTTTATACGCCCTGTCATCATTATTATTGCGTTTAGAAGAATGCTGCAAACTGTGTTGGCATCTTCCTGTGCAAGAGATTCCATTGTCCACGGCGAAGACGGAAAAACAATGAGCTGCGAATTTTTGGCAGCCTCGGCGCATGCGTCATACTCCGCGCCTCTGGCAAAGTCGAAGTCGCCTATTGTATCGCCCCCTGTAAAGCGCGCCATTTCTTCTTCGCTGCCATCGTCATTTTTCTTGAAAACACGGATTTCACCGCTTGTTAATATATAGAACTGGGATGCCTTTTCTCCCGCGCAGAACAAAAGCTTACTTTTTTGCAGATTTATTATTGATGAATGCGAGACGACAAAATCAAGTTCATAGTCGCGCAGACTGGAAAAGAGTTCCTGTTTTTTTATTGATTCTAAATCAATATTAGCTAAAGCCATTTACATATTATGACTTTTATTTATAAAAAAGTCGAGCGTATCAGGTCTCGTGTTTCCTGTTCGGACTGTGGGGGCAGCCCATCGTATTGCTCGCTACTTTACCGCAGTGAACGCATTTTCCTTCGCCGCTTCCATGCACATGTTTGCGGGTTGGCGCTTGAAGGCAGCCATTGCCGTATGCGGACTTGCCGCAATACATGCATTTTTTCTCGTTGGTATTGTGTTTATGCAAGCCGTTGGTGCTTAGAGTACAGCCCGGGCCGAACTTTGTGGAACCGCAGAATACGCATTTTGTCATGTAAACCGCCTTTTTTATGAAAGAATACCTTATTTTCGGCAGTTGTTGGTGGAAATATGAATAAACCTATTTAACTACTCAGTCAAGGGTAGCTGCGCAGCGCCCTGCCGGCGGCTGGCGGCTGTGGCTGCAATTGACGCACGCTGGAACTAAAGTTCCTTGGCGTGGCTGGCTGCCACTTCACACCGATGCCGCCGGCAGAGCGCTGCGCAGCTACCCTTGACTGCAGTTTTTACATTTTTTTTTATATTTTGTCTCGATAACTGTATAATTATTCTCATTTTTATTCGTATTCTTATAATCACACCCAATAAAAATAAGAGAAAAAAGTTAAAATATTAAAAAATATTCACATGTTTTACCATCTTGTCATAATATAAATAATCAAAACTCTATCTTGTCCAAGCGATTAAATTTTGTGTTCTTCCGCTAGATAATCCTGTACTACCATTAAAAGCAACAACTTCAAAATTATAACCTGTATTTGGATTCAAATCATAAATCATAAATGATGTTCCTGTATGTGAGCCTATTAACCAATTATTAAAATATATATCATACCGTGTCGCTCCAGTAACTGCATTCCATGCAAAAGTAATACTTGTAGTTGTATTTGCTGTAGCTCTTACATTAACAGGAACAGATGGAGGTGTTACAGCAGATGTATGTATTGAATAATCACTTTCGCCTGCTGCATTAACCGCCGTAACCCAAAAGAAATAGGTAGTATTTGGAGAATAAGTTGTACCAGAAACTACAAGTGTTCTAGTACCTGTAAGACTTGTCGCTAGATATACTCTGTAACTATCAGCACCAGCTACACTATTATAATTTACATTTATACCAATACCATTATACCAATTACTAAAGCCACTTGCACTTACATTACTTGGAACATTTGGAAATGGTACCATAGAAGTAGGGGCCGACAGCGTACTTTCAATATTATCAGTATTCAACGCTGTGATAAAGTACCAATATGCTCTTGCCTGTAATCCTCCGCTTGTATACGAAGTTGCCGTAACGGTATCAAGCAGTGTTCTTGTTCCTGCGGAACTTGTCGCGCGGTAAATTCTATAACCTGCAGCATCAGTTACTGCGCCCCATGTTACTTCAATACTGCTTGTAGAGAGCGCTGTTGCCGTAACATTAGCAGGTGCAGAAAGAGGCGCAAGTAGCGTTTTTTCAGAAAAAACTTCTGTAAACTCTCCTTCGCCGGAATTGTTTATTGCTGTAACAAAATAATAATGTATTGTATCTGCTGATAAACCACTATGAGTATAAGAAACACTGTTTACTTGACCAATTTGCGTTTTACTTCCTTCGGGACTTGATGCAGTATACACTCTGTAATTTGTTGCTCCTGTTACAGAATTCCACGCTAATGTTATACTATTATCATTAACAGATGTACTCCTCAAATTTGATGGTATTCCCGGAAGTGTTAACCCGGAAACAGCCAAAGAACGATTACTCTCTGACAAACCATTCAACGCAGTAATGCAATAATGATACGTCGTACCTGCAGATAATCCAGTATGTACATATGAGGTTTCAGTGATATTGCTGCCTGCCAGAATATTAATGGCATAATAGCTTGTTCCGTAATATATATTGTAGCCTGTTGCTCCCTGTACAGGGTTCCATGACAAGTTAATACTATTTGTTGATTGAGCCGTTACAATAATACCAATGGGTGCAGAAAGTACGCTACTACCTTTTACTGCGAATGAAAATTCATCATTATCCCGGCTGTTTGTTTTAATTTTGACAATAGCGTTAAAATCACTCCCTGCTGTTTGTGGACTAAAACGAATGGTAAAAGTTGTTGTGTTTCCTGGAGCTATCGATGCTACCGAAGAAGGCTGCGTTGTTACAGTATAGAAATCGTTTATATTATTTTCAAGATTTATTCGATTGTTGTTGACAGTTTCAAAAACAAGATTTGCATCTCCTGTATTCCCTATATTAAAAATAATATCTTTGTGTTCCCCTATAGTAACAGAACCAAAATTAAATTCTCCAGATTGGATAATAGAGGTATCGCCTTGGTTTACCGTTATCTGCGGCTTTTTCTCATATCCTTTTCCCTTTATATTTAAAATATAGAACAGAGCATCACTGTTATTAAAAATTGTAATAGTTCCAGTATCTTCTTTTTCTGAAGTTGGCGTATAACGGATAATAAATGATACAGATGCTCCCGGAGCTATTGTTGTATTTACAGGCTGAGACGGAACAGAAAATACAGAATTTGATGATTCAATCACGGGAGAACCGCTTAATTCCAGCGGAAGATTACCTGTATTTTTTATTGTAAAAATACGTTGTTCATTTGTGTCTAACTCTACTTCTCCAAAATCAAACGCTATTGGGTTATTATTTTCTATAATATTATTATTCTGACTAAATTCTAAAATTGGTTTACTTAATATGTTATAAACACTGCTAATTGTTCCAGTTATACCGTCTGAAACTGTAGAAATAGTTGTAGCATTATATATTATCCAATCATCCGTACTTCCCCCTGCAATGCTTTTTATATCATTTGTTCTGCATTGTACCGGATTACCATTAATACTTAAGTTAAAAAAAACAGGATTATTAACATTACTTGGAGTCACGTTCACAGTTTTATTTCCGCCAATAATAATATCTCCAAACTCTATGGAAGAATATTTTACATCGTGCAGAATGTAACTTGAAAGATTTGTGATTTTTAATGTTGTAGTTTTTGGAGTAATATCATGACTATTGACAGCATTATTATCACAAGATACAAAAAGCAAAGTGACTAAAAATAATAAAAATATTAATTTTCCTTTTATTCTTTCCATATATTATCCTCTAATTAAATATAAGCGCGCGCGGTTCACCAAATCTTGTTATTGTATTTCCATTAAAAATAAAATAATAAATAAATGCGTTCTTTGTAATGTATTGATCATTCTCTTCAATAAAATCCGAAAAATTAACGCTTCCGAATGCTGTTGCCATATTATAATGCTGGCAATGTACTCCTTCATCAGGATTATTATCAAGTTTATATAAACCTTGTTGATAAGGTGCTATTGGTAAAATATTATTGGCCTGGAATATATTTCTGCCGGCGTATCGCAAATGAACAGGTAATTCATAATTGTTTATAATTCTTATAAATGCTGATTTGCAAATAAGATTTGAAGGCTGTGGTATTTGAATAGTAATGGGCAGCCCTGCTTTTACTGCGGTTGCAATTTGAATATCTGGATCATAACAGCTTGCAAATACATCGGCATATTCATTATTAAAATCATCATTAACAGGATAAATAATATATTCAATAGAAAAAACTGTTAAATTATAATCATCATTTACACGAACAGGTACTGCAGCGCTTCTGTTAATTGTATTTACTTCAGTAATTATTGGGCCGTAAAAGGAATCTCTATGTACAATTGTTTTATAACTTGAAGTATTCACAAAAGTAACCATTACGGTCTGTATTTCACTGGTTTGTCCGTTATTGTTGATATCGTTATTGTCACATGAAGCAAAGCAGAGAAATAAGATTAATAAATAAACCTTTATTTGCATTACTTCAAATGGCACTGACTATCATAAAATGATAATCAGTGCTGATATAATTTTATTCTGCTGTCACAAATTGAGTTGGATTTATCTGCTGAGCTTTTACAAGCCATGCTGTATAATCATTTACATCATCAGGATCGCCGCTGGCTTTAAAATTTAATTCAACCGTATAATACCAGCCGTTTTCAATCGTTGGCTGAATAGATGGATTACTTTCCTCGCGAACAGGAACTATTATATCCTGCATTATACCTAGAGCTATATTAAGATTCATAGAAGCTCCAGTAGAGCGAATTTCAAAGGATTCAACTGAACCGCTGGTAATAAGAGGATAACTGCTTTGCGGCGTATAACGGTTGCCAGCATTCCTAAAATAACCGCTTTGAGAAGATAATGGCGCATTGTTTGTAACCACAATAGTTGCAAAGGGTATTTCTACATCAAAATTTATAGTAGTTATACCGCCGCTTGGAAAATAAAAATCATCGGGAGTCGTTTTAGGTTGAATTGTCTGAGGGCCAAATGCTAAACTCCCTGTCGGAACGAATGTAGTAATAGCTCTTGTTAAATTATTATAAGCAATCCATGCAGGATAACCTATGAATGGCTCAGATGTACCTGAATAAACTCTATGGTAACCTTCCCCGCGTGCAAGAAATGCTATTTTCTCGCCATCAATGGAATTTTTTCTAAGCTCCATAGGCCAATCTGTGCTTCTATTAAATAAAATATATTCAAAATTACCATCATATCTTGATTGTAATGTTATACGAAACCTTGAATTATTGCGATATGTTACCATTGCAGAATAATCGATATTTGAATTTCCTCTTGCTGTTTCATATTCAGACTGCTTTATAGCATATATTATTTCGTAACCGCCAACTATAAAATCGTTATTATCAGAGAAATTTATTTGTGCAGTACCGCCAGCTCTTACACCGCCTAAAATGCTGCTGTTTATTAATGCTCCCCTTCTGAAAAGCAGCATATTATGCTGAGTCGGGTTTATAACATCAACTGTTCCATTGTTATTTGCTCTGAATGTCGGTGCGTAATACTGAGCAAATTCATCAACGGGATTACTGCCACTGGGGTCATCGTCACATCCAATGATTCCAAAAACAAATGCAATAATTAATAAAAATACCAAAAAGCCCGATAGTTTTCTCATTAACTTTCTCCTTTTTTTTCAAGCTTAAATAACCTGATTTTAATTAAATTTCTTTTGTCGTTTTACAGTTTTACAACAATATACCGCGTAACCATGATATTGTCAATACAATACCACCGATAATATCAAATTTTCCTATATTAAATTAAACCATATCATATTCTTGTATAATGAAGAAAAAACCCATTGATTTACGGAATATTCTCTCCATAAATATCAAGAGACACAGGGAATTACTCGGTTTATCACAGGAAAAATTGTCTGAAAAAGCCGGAATTTCCGCAAATATGGTAAGAGATATAGAAGGTTGCCGGACATGGGTCAGTGATAAAACCCTTATAAACATTGCTGAAGCCTTAAAAACGGATATTTACCGTCTTCTCATGCCTGTTTCTGCACAAGAGGATGAAAACTATCGTACTGTATTACTTGATTTAATAAAAACATTTGACAAATTAAAGGCAGATTTTGAATTAAACCTTGATAACGCACTTAAATTATGGGGAAAACACAAGAAAAGTTGAACTCAGTAATTCAGACACGCTCCCGCTACAACCTATTTTAGAGCAGTTAAAAACCTTTTTTTTAGTTCTTTTTGCTTCTTTCGTCTAACGTTCTGGTTGTTGGTAAGGTTTGGGGCAGCCTGAATAAGCGATGATTTCGGACAAAAATATTTGTTTTTTGAGCATAGTTATGTTTTAATTATTTATATATATTTATCTTATAATATAAATAAAGGATAAAATAATGGAACAAATTAAAAAAGAAGTAGAAACCCTTATAACATCCATCTATCCCGAACCAATCGCAAAAACAGTAATGGATAGCTACGCAAAAGCGCCTAATGCCGGTACTGCCGCTTACTGGGAAAGCATACGAGATATCATGGCAAAACAAGTCCCGGCGCAGCAAGCTACGGCACAGCCGCAAACAGAAGAAAACAGAATAGACGGTTTTGAGTTTGAAGAGCAAAGCGGCTCTATAACGATAAAGAGATACTGGGGTGATAAAACTGATATTCAAATTCCTTCGTTAATACAAGGAAAACCTGTTACAGAAATCGGCAATGGCGCATTTATGCGAAGGAATCTTACAAGTATTATAATTCCCGGCAGCGTTACAAAAATCGGACAAACTGCGTTTTCAGAAAATCAACTTACAAGCGTAATTATCCCCGACAGCGTTACCGCTATTGCCAGAAGAGCATTCTATAAAAACAAAATAACAAATATAGATATTCCAAAAAGCGTAAAAGATATAGGGCAGGATGCGTTTGGCGAGAATCCGATAAAAACGGAGAGCGCGGCTGCAGTTGATGCTCTTACCGATACCAGAAAGAAAGAAGGCGATTACGAGTTTGAAGTAATCCGGTCTAATGCCGGCAATTCCATAAAAATTTACGAATATCACGGAAAGGGCGGCTCTGTAGATATTCCAATACAGTTTTTGGATCTGCCTGTCACAGAGATTGGAGATTTTGCGTTTTTCAGAAAGAAACTTAATAGTATTGTAATACCCGGTACTGTTACGAATATCCATAAAAGCTCGTTTGCGGAAAACCAGCTTACAAGTATTGATATTCCCAAAAGCGTAACACGCATCGGCGAACGTTCGTTTGAGAAAAACGCCCTTGCAAATATCACGATTCCAGACAGCGTAACAATTATTGAAAGCGATGCGTTTGAGAAAAACGCTCTTGTTTCGGCTGTAATTGGAAACGGCGTTACAAATATTGGAAAAGAAGCTTTTTACGAAAACAAGCTAACAAGTCTTACAATCGGTAAGAATGTAACGAGTATCGGCGATAGAGCGTTTGAAGCCAACCAGTTGCCAAGCGTTGTTATTCCTGACAGTGTTTCATCAATCGGCGCTTTGGCGTTTAAGAAAAACAGCCTTGCAAACGTTAAATACGGCAATAATGTTACTCTCGGTGAAAACGCATTTGAAGCAAACAGAAGTATACATGGAGAGTACAAGGTTGAATTATCCGCAGACGCAAGATCTTTGATAATCAATGAATACACAGGAAAAGGCGGAGCTGTAAAAATCCCCGAACAAATACAGGGAACTCCAATTTCCGGTATCGGTTTTGCCGCGTTTGAAAAAAAGAAACTTACTGATATTACGTTTCCAAACTCCCTTGTCGAGATAGGAGACAGGGCGTTTGCGCAAAACGAACTAAATAGTTTAACGCTGCCGGATAGCCTTGTTAATATCGGAAAGAATGCGTTTAATAAATCGTTTGGGAAGACAACAAAAAGAGATATTGTAATACCCGGTAAAGTTAAAACAATCGGAGAACACGCTTTTTCGCAAAACGATCTTAATAACCTTAAACTTGGCGGCAGCGTTGAAAGGATCGCAAGGATGGCGTTTATGCAAAACGAGTTAACAAGTATAGTTATACCTGACAACGTTAAGTATATTGAGTTTGCCGCTTTTTCCGGCAATCAACTGACAAACGTAACAATCGGCAGAGGCATTGCATCCCTTAACGGTTTTGGCGGCAATAAACTTTCTAAGGTTACAATCCCTGAAACTGTTACTTGCATCGAGAAATGCGCATTTGAGGATAATAAATTTACCGGTATATCAATTCCAAAAAGTGTTACCTCTCTTGGCGGCTTTAACAGAAACCAGATAACCAGTTTAACTATTCCTGACAGTGTCAAAGAGATAGAAGAAGATGCGTTTTTGGAAAATAAACTGACAAGTTTAACAATTCCTGACAGCGTTACAAAAATCGGAAAAGATGCGTTCGCAAATAATAAACTAACAAGTCTAACGATTCCAAACAGCGTTATTTCCCTGAATGGATTTAGAAGGAACGAGCTTACAAATATTACAATTCCCAATAGTGTTACCAGGATTGGAAAAAATGCTTTTGCTTATAATAAACTTACCAGTGCGGCAATTCCCGACAGTGTAAAAGAAATCGAAAAAGATGCCTTTTGCGAAAACAATATAACAAATATTACAATTCCCAATAGCCTCACTCATCTTGGCGGATTTGCGTATAATAAGATTGTAAGTTTAATCATACCCGCAAGTGTTATCGAAATAGGGGAAGACGCGTTCAGGAGCAACGGTATCAAGCAGCTGGTTATTCCGGTAAATGTCACTTTGATTGGGAAGGGAGCGTTTTTAGATAATGAGTTTACCAGCGTTACTTTGGGCAAGAACATAAAACTTGCGGCTAAAGGCGAGATAAATTCGGTGTTTGACGAAAAAGTTAAAATTAAAGTTGAAGATATAGTTGAATTAAAACAGACCAAAGAATCTGCAGATAATTATGATCTAATCAGATTAGTTCTTTCGAAGAGGGGATATGAAGCAAAAAATAATTCTGATGGATTTGATGAATATGACAATTATTTGGAAACTGATATTCCTTTAGGATGTTCAAGAATTGGCGGACCAGTAGTTGATTTACCTGATGATATAAAATATCCGGAAGACTATTTTTTTATGGCACAATTAAATTGTTCAGAAATAAAACCTTTTGATAAAATCGGGCTTTTACCGGAAACCGGTTTTATCTTTTTCTTTGTAGATCATAATTTAGAAAATTGCCAAGTTTTTTACTCATCTAAAAACATTCAATCCTTAAAAAGAATAACAAAAATACATGAAGATCAATGTTTTATGGGTAAAATAATTAAGGGTTATAAAATGGAAACAGAAAATATTGAATCAAGGTACATTGAAGAAGAATATGATGATGATGAAGATGAATATGAAGAAAAAGAATGGGATTATTCTGCAGGATGTGAAATGTCAAAAATCTACGGTATTTATTCAAATTGCAATGCATCAGAAGATGAAGTTATTGAATTTATGGAAGATAAAAACAATATTATACTTTTACAGATAGGGGAAGATTATATGGAAGAAGGCTGTCAAAGTGTAATAATAAATAAAAATGATTTGAAAAAAAAGGATTTTTCTAAATGTACATTTGAATATAATCAATCATGATTAAAAGACAGGTTTTTTAAGGAGCGATGAAAAGCATCAGCAGATCAATTGACATCGGTGGATGCGTACAATGAAATACTGAACAAACAACTTGAAAATCTTTCGCTTGAAGCGCGTAAACTTTTTTGAAAATATTTTTTATTTATATTTACATTTTTTCAAATACTATTTCTTAACAATTTTCCCAAATTCCATGCTTGGAATAAACGTATGTTTAAACCAAAGAGGTGATATTAAATATTTGGCTATATGTTTCCTTTTCTTGTAAGTTTTATAATGTTTCAATATTCCCAAATACGAATTAATTGAAGAAATAAAAGAGTTCCGTTCTTCTTTATCCGGTTTATGATCTAAAGCAATATTATTATGAAAAACAACAGATTGTTTAAAATTTGTAATGGTTCTGTGATTGGTAACTATATGAGACGGCTTAATAAAACAACCTAAAAACTTAACCCCGTTTTGGCAGGGTTGCAGATATATTTTCTTTGAATGAACCGTAAGTCCTAAATTATTCCATAAATATTCTTTGATTCTTGGGATAAGGTTTTTCAGAAAAGTACGAGAGTGGTGTACAAAAATGCAGTCATCTACATAACGTCCATAATTTAAAATTCCGCAATCTTTTTTTATGAAATGATCAAAACAAGTCAGGTAATAATTTGCGAGCACTTGGCTTGTTAAATTGCCAATTGGAAGACCGCAGTCTTGACGCGCAGTAAACAAGCTTTTATCTTTAGGAAGTTTATCCCATAAAGCCATAGGGCTGTGATAAATACAATTTTTTACAGGTTCATTAAATACAATAATACGGCAAAGGTCTTTTATTCGCTCTTTATCTGGTTCGTTGTATCGTTCATTTATAAATAATTCCAGTTTATTATAGAGTATTATTCTGTTAATACTCATAAAGTAGCCGCGAATATCTATTTTAAGTACCCATGACGGTACCGAGCGGGAACCCTCGCTCACAAATGCTCGCTCGGCGGCTGGTTCTGTCCTGCGGATAAACCGCGCTGCGCGTGAAACGCCAAAGTGAGTGCCTTTACCCATTCTGCATGAATAACTGTCATAAATAAAATGTTTTTCAAAAAGGTGATTTAATCTGCCAATAACCAAATGATGTACGATTCTATCCCGAAAAGCGGCAGCGAATATTTCACGAGTTACAGGTTTTTCAACTATAAATACCGTTGATGGGCGCGGCTGCCATGTTCCAGAATTAATTTCTTCCCATAATTCAACAAGGTTTTTTTCTAAATCAACTTCAAATTGCAATGCGCCGATTTTATTACGTTTGTTTTTACGGCATTCGTAATATGCGGCAAAAATGTCTTCAAGAGGTATTTTATAATCAAATAGTTCTAACTGCATTTTAATTCCAAAAAGAAAGGGTTATCCGAATTCTCAGATAACCCCACAGGATTTAATCCTGTTTGCTTTGTGTAAAACCCCGGACTGCACGGACATTGTTGTCGTTGTTCTTGTTGTTGTCGTTCTGATTGCCATTGTCGAAATTCTGATTCCACGCGTTGTTGATGTTGTTCTGCGACGAAGACCAGAATTTCAGTGCGGATATTATACCAAGACGGACGATTGCCCGTCACAGCTATCTGTACCGATTTGGCAAAAAGCGCCTGTCGGTTTCCGCACCGCTTTTACACAAAAACCTTGCTCGCTTTCTTATGCCGTAACACAAGAAAATCTGGCACAGGAAAGTTTAACGCGAAGCGTTACGCCATCCCGTTATCTGTTTTCCTATCCTGTCCATAGCAAGAACAAGCTGAGCCTGTTGTTTAATGGTGATAAGATGCAGATCCTTGCAAAGACGAATTTCTAATTTTAGAACTTCAAATTCATCTAAAAACTGTTCCAAATAAACCGTCCTTTCTTTATTTTTATTAGCGCGATAAATACTACGAACAAGCATTAAACAATCTCTTTTCATATCCTGCCCCAATGTAAATTTGTATTCCCTTGAAAAGTTTTTTGTTAGTTCAAATATTTTCAAGGTTAGCCGATATGTGTCATTGAATACTGGTAAATCATAATACAACGCCAAAATAATATCCTAAATTCCAAAAATAAAATTTTGCCGCCTTGCGGCGGCAATGAAATAGTTAAAGGGTTAAATAGTTAAAAAGCCCGGACTGCACGGACATTGAAGTCGTAGTCCTTGTAGTTGCCGGCCTGATCGCCAATGTCGAAACTCTGACCCCACGCGTAGAAGATGGTGCCCTGCGACGAAGACCAGAACCAACCTGACGATAAATCTAAATCAGCACGCCTAAGATATAGCTGATTAAGTTCGTCTCTGCTTGGCAAGAACCAGTCATTAAAACTTTCGTATTCTTCTGTAAAATAATCTTTGCAAGCAAGCGCCGCAGGCGCTGTCGGATCAAGGGCAAGTATTAATGCGGTGTTTTTTCTTCCTGTTCCAATAGCCGTTCCTGTTCCTGGTATATCAATCCATAGCGAATTATCATATCCAGATGCTTCATATTCTCCCCAAGTTAAAGTTGACCATCTTAGAAATTCTGGCATATTTGCAGGCGCGGCTTCAAGATAATAGGCAGTTGAATCATCATCGGTCATTGTAAAGCCAGTTTCTAAACGGTATATGATTATTCCGCCTGCTGGTCCTTGGTCGCCTAATGCATATTGATGGTCACATACAGTTCTTTTACAGATTAGACTGCTGACATGATCATGCCCAAGTGCGGCTTGTATAACAACACCGCATTTGGTACAGGTTTGAGCAGTCGTACAAGTTGCGACAGCTCCGCCAGTGTGAGAACATGGTTTGTTGCCATTGTCACATCCTGTTATTAACAGGGTTGTTGCAACAAATCCAACTATTGCTATAATTGCAATACGTTTAACTTTTCTTTGCATTTTTTAACCTCTTTTTGTACCGCGTAAGCGGTAAATTTTTATAGAACATCATTGCAACGCAATGATGAAGTCTCCTTTATATTAATTTGTTTTATACGCAAGCCGCGTTTTCGCGGGTATATAATAATTTTCCTTACGTTCGCCGACCGCAGGGAAGTCTTTAAAAAAGCCATTATTCCCCATGTCGGAAAATCCGGCATTTTTATAAAAAAGACGGATCTATCCCATGGAAATAGTTTTTTGAGGTATATGATAAAGTTTCTTCTATAAATGAGAGAGAGAGAGAGAGAGAGAGAGAGAGAGAGAGAGAGAGAGAGAGAGAGAGAGAGAGAGAGAGAGAGAGAGAGAGAGAGAGAG
>Ga0123356_10000037_pt1 | contig 142433 bp, 126 predicted proteins | sample TergutEmb28metaG_2_FD_92546 | JGI IMG/M metagenome (GOLD analysis project Ga0123356, IMG submission 92546) | Embiratermes neotenicus P3 segment gut microbial communities from Petit-Saut dam, French Guiana - Emb289 P3 | ecosystem: Host-associated > Arthropoda: Insects > Digestive system > Gut ... | reverse complement strand
CGGCATTTGACAATGTTTGCAATGTAGATGTTTTTCTCACGGGACAGTCCGATGATTTTGAGCATTTCATCAAGCAGCTTGCCTGCTCTGCCGACAAAAGGCTGCCCTTGCAGGTCTTCGTTCTCACCGGGTCCTTCGCCGATAAACAGGACCTCGGAGTTAATGTTACCAACTCCAAAGACAACATTTGTGCGTGTCTTATGCAGCTCGCATTTTTCGCAGCAATTACACTGTTTTTCAAGTTCGCTCCATGTCATAATAATATTTCCTTTTTATTTCATCCAGCGTCATCGCGAGCGAAGCGTGGCGATCCAGAAACTGAACTTATTGTAACACTGATGTCTGGATTGCCGCGTCGCCTACGTGCGATGCACTCGGCTCCTCGCAATGACGGCGTAGAATTATTTTATTCCCTATTATAGCATACACATTTTTTGTTGCAAACCGCATTATTTTGTGTTACCATGTCCGAGATGCAACAATATAAGGTGGTTTAAGGAGCAGTAAAATGGCTCGCAAGGGAAAATCAGAAGCTCATGAGTTTGGTCGAGCGTTAGCGTTTCTCTCGCAAATTGCCATAACGATAATTGCGTGTATTGCAGTCGGAATAACCTTAGGGTGGCTGCTCGACTACTGGCTCGGCACAACACCATGGCTGATGCTTGTGTGTATTTTCCTTGGAATTGGCGCGGCGTTTAAGTCCATATTTGATTTTGCAAAAAAGGTTTAATTTATATGTCAACATCAACACCAACCGTTAAAATTGTCCGAATGATTGTCCTTGCCGCTCTTGCGATGGCAGGGGGCGGCGTGCTCTACTATGCGCTCGCCGCGGATTTATACGAGGCTGCGCCTTTTGCTCTCGGTGTGTTTGCAACCTCAGCACTCAATGTACTGAAATTAAGAATGTTGGAAGGCAGCATCATAAAGACTCTTGATATGGACAATCCCGAAATGGGGAAAAACTATATCCGCCTGCAATATCTCGTCCGCTATTTCATAACAGCGGTGGTGCTTGTTATAATCGGTCTGCTGCATGTTTATGTTAACGAACCGCGGATTATCAGCATTTGGGGTGCTTTGTTCGGGCTTTTTACCATGCAGATTGCACTGATAACCGTCAGACACACAAAGCTCATAGAAGATGAACCGCCCGCCGATATTGATGCCACTGCCGGCGAAGATGCCGACACAAACGATAATGACGAAAACAGCAACGACAGTGAAGACAATGTCGAAGAAATTGTTGACAATGACTGACAAATAATATATACTTTTGTTTGGTTATTTTATAGTTAGTTTTATACATAAACTGTAAAAAAGGAAGCTTTAATCTTGGAAATTGAAATTAAAAATCATGCAGTAATAAAGCTCGGCAGTATCGAATGGTGGATTACGGATACTACGATATCGATATGGATTATAATGGGTATCCTAATCGCTTTTGCTGTATTTGTGAGGATTAAATCACGCAGCTTCACAGAAGTACCGAAGGGTTTCCAAAATGCAATAGAAGCGATTGTTGAGCTTTTTGATAATTATCTTCGCGACACCGCAGGCAGTAAAATGATGTTCTTGGGATATTGGTTCTTTACTGTCTTTGTTTTTATACTCATTTCAAATCTGAGCGGACTTATCCCGGGCATGCGCCCACCCACAGCAGACTACTCTGTGACTGTCGGTCTTGCTCTTATTACGTTTATGATGATACAAGTTATGGGTATCAGATACCGCAAAGGTAAATATCTCAAGAGTTTTATTGAGCCCATGTTTTTGTTCTTACCAATTAACCTAATCGGCGAGCTTGCAAGACCGATATCACTCAGTTTTCGTCTTTTCGGTAATATGCTTGCCGGTCTCATCATGATGTCTCTTGTTTATGCAATGGTGCCTGTTTTTATCAAGTTCGTTGTCCCTGCCGCACTTCACGTTTATTTTGACGTATTTGCGGGACTTCTGCAAACATACATTTTCTGTACACTCTCAATGACTTTTGTATCGGGTGCAGCCGCACTCTCTGAGGAATAATTTCGGCAATAATTTTATTCACTCACTATGTAGTGGACAAATTTTGCACATAGATTAAGTTTATCAATAATAAATCGGAGGAAATTCTAATGGAAAGTTTAGCAACTATCATAGTCGCCGGTCAGTATGCTGCGGCAATAGCAGTCTTTGGTGGTGTACTAACTACACTCGGTCAAGGAAATATCGCCGCAAAAGCGATTGAGTCGATGGCACGCCAGCCCGAAGCAAGAGGTTCAATTAACACCGCTATGATTATCAGCCTTGCAATGGCTGAAACAAACGGTATTTACGGTCTTGTTGTTTCCATGCTCCTGCTCTTCGTCAATCCGCTTGTTACCAGATTTGTCGAAATCGCACAAACATTGGGTCTTAGTTAGGTAGGACGACTTTTTAATGAAAGGAAGAGCGTAGATTATGGATTTCATAGTCGTTCTTTCCGGTATTGCCGAAGAATTACCGCCCGGGCGTGTATTCGGTTTTGACCAACAATTGATTATTCAAATTGTCGCAAATGCCATAAACGTGATTATACTTGCAGGTTTTCTTGCATACCTGCTGTATAAGCCGGTGCGTGACATTCTGCGCAAGAGAACCCATAAGATTGAAGGACAATTGCTTCAAGCCGAAGAAGAAATGCAGCGTGCGACAGAGCTTAGGCAGCAGTACGAAAGAAAAATGGAAGAAGTTGAGCGTGAACGGGAGGATATCTTAGGTGAAGCCCGTAAATTCGCTGCTGAGTCCAGCCGCCGTATAACAACAGATGCAAAGCAGGAAGCTGATGCTATCAGAGAACGTGCGGCACAAAGCGTCAAGGTTGAGTGGGAGCGCGCAGAAAACGATATGCGTACCGCTATTATTGACGTGTCTGCAGCTATGGCTGAAAAGTTCGTATCACTTGCAATTAATAAGGAAACACATGACAGACTCTTTAATGAAACCGTTTCTGATCTGGAGGGGATGACATGGAGAGATTAAGTATTCTCTATGCATCCGCTCTCTACGATTTGGCGGTAAAAAAAGATGCTACCAAGGTTTTCTTAGAGCAGGCAATAATGATACGCGACTCACTGTCTGACGGGGATTGTCAAAAGGTACTTGCTCATCCTCAAATATCAGCCGCACAAAAGCACGAGTTTTTTAGCACTGCATTTTCAGGTAAAATCCACGAGGATTTACTCGGTTTTCTGTTTTTGGTTGCGGATAAAAACCGCGAAGCTTATCTCCTCTCTGCCCTCGCTGCTCTTATTGATATGATTGAGCAAAGCATGAACATTGTCACCGCAAGGGTTCTCTCGGCGGCAGAGTATGATGATAACAAGGCTGACACACTTAAAAAAATGCTGTCAAAGAAGTTAAACAAAGATGTCCGGCTGTTGCTTAGTGTAGACCCGTCCGTTATTGGCGGACCGTATATCTACGCAGATGGCTACTATATAGACTGGACAGTCAAAAAAAAGCTGCGTGATTTAGCAGCTAACATGAAAGAGGGGTGCACTCAGTGACTCTCAAGCCCGATGAAATTAGTTCAGTAATAAAGAAACAAATTGAGGCATATTCTGCCAAGCTTGATGTATCCGAAGCAGGCAGCGTTATTCAGGTCGGTGACGGTATCGCACGTGTTCACGGACTGGACAATGCCATGAGCGGCGAGCTGTTGGAGTTTGCCAGCGGCGTCTTCGGTATTGCATTTAACCTTGACGAAGACAGCATCGGTGTCGTTTTGCTCGGTGCGGACAATCTTGTTAAGGAAGGCGAAATTGTCAAAAGGACAAAGCGTATTGCCGAGGTTCCCGTTGGCGATTGTATGCTCGGCAGGGTTGTATCCCCTATCGGCGAGCCTGTTGACGGAAAGGGGCCTCTCAATAATACCAAGACACGTCAAATTGAACGTGTCGCTCCGGGTGTTATCGAACGCGGCGAAGTCAACACACCTCTGCAGTCCGGTATTAAAGCTATTGACGCCATGATACCTATCGGCCGCGGTCAGCGCGAGCTTATTATCGGCGACCGTCAGACGGGTAAAACAGCTATTTGTATTGACACCATTATCAACCAAAAAGGCAAGGGTGTATACTGCATATATGTTGCCGTCGATCAAAAGGTTTCAACCGTAGCCCGCCTTGTCCGTATTTTGGAAGAGTCCGGTGCTATGGAGTATACAACCATTGTTTCCGCTTCTGCCGCAGACTCCTCACCGATGCAATATATTGCACCGTACGCAGGGTGCGCCATTGGCGAAGAATGGATGGAAGAAGGCAAGGACGTGCTTGTTATTTATGACGACCTGTCCAAACATGCCGTCGCCTACCGTGCGCTCAGTCTCCTGCTGCGCCGTCCTCCCGGACGCGAAGCATATCCGGGCGACGTTTTCTATCTGCACTCACGCCTCTTGGAGCGTGCAGCAAAACTCTCGGAAGAGCGCGGCGGCGGGTCACTGACGGCTCTGCCTGTTATAGAAACGCAAGCCGGCGACATTTCCGCATACATTCCGACCAACGTTATATCTATCACAGACGGTCAGATTTATCTTGAAACCGAACTGTTTAATAACGGCGTACGTCCCGCTATCAACCCGGGCTTCTCTGTTTCGCGTGTTGGTGGTGCGGCTCAAATATCCGCCATGAAAAAGATTTCGGGACCGCTTCGTATAGAGCTTGCTCAATACAGAGAGCTTGCATCATTTGCACAGTTCGGTTCGGATTTGAGTAAGGACACACTTGACCGCCTCAAGCATGGCGAGCGTATTGTTGAAATACTCAAGCAGCCGCAATATGAGCCGCTTTCGGTTGAGCACCAAGTGCTTTTGCTCTTCCTCTTGAATAACAGATACTTCTCTGATGTAAGAGTTGAAAATGTCCAAAGGGCTTCACGCGAGTTTTTGGGCTTTATCGAAGAGCAGCACAGCGGCATTTCCAAAGAAATCCGCGAAACCCAAGTGGTTTCAGATGAGCTGAGCGAAAAGATAAAAGCCGCATCGGAAGATTTCTTCAAAAATTTCACATAATAATATAATCGCATGGATTGCCACGCTGTCTAACGACAGCTCGCAATGACGGCGGTGATTAGAGGTAGAAACATATGGCTTCGATGAAAGCTATAAAAAAGAGAATAACCAGTGTCAGCAACACGAAAAAAATCATGAAGGCAATGAACCTTGTTGCGGCGTCAAAGCTTCAAAAGGCTAAGAACCGTCTTGATGCTGTTCGTCCGATGTACGGCGACATTAAAAAAGTCATGGACAGTATTAAATCCGGCATCACTGATGACATGGTTATACCGTTTGCCGAAGACCGCGAGGTTAAGTCCATTGCATATATCGTCCTGACGGGCGACCGCGGGCTTTGCGGAAGCTATAATGCCACAGTTTCCAAGGAAGCACTTGCCTGCGTAGAGGCAAACAAGGGTAAACAGGAGCATATTATTGCAGCAGGCTCCAAGGGCTGGGATTATTTCCGCCGCAGAGGTAAAAAGATTGTTCACAGATGCGAGGGACCCTCGGAGGCAACATCTTTTACCGATGCAGAAGTGCTCGGCAATCTTGTAGCCGAAATGTACAACTCCGGAGAGGTTGACGAAGTATATATCGTCTATACACACTTTGAGTCTGTACTGGCACATATCCCCCATATAGTAAGGCTTTTGCCGCTGAAGTTTTCAGAAAGCGAAGATACTGACGCGGGAGCTGCCATTATGTCATACGACCCCGATATCAGCACATTTATAGAACACGCAATTCCCATGTATCTTAACATCACGATTTTCGGGGCAATGATGGAGTCTGCAGTATGTGAGCAGGCATGCCGCATGACAAGCATGGACTCTGCCACAAGAAACGCATCAGATATAATCGATGATTTAACACTCGATTACAACCGCAAGAGACAAGGCATGATTACACAGGAAATCACAGAAATCGTCAGCGGTGCAAACGCCCTGCAATAAGCGGGTTTTGTGCCAAAACGGTAAAAAGGAGAGATTGGGTTGGCTGAGAATAAGAATATTGGTAAAATACTACAAATTACAGGAGCGGTCGTTGACTTTCGTTTTGAAAACGAATTACCCGGCTTGTATAATGCGATTGAAGTAGAAAGCGATGGCAACGTCATCGTCTTTGAGGTCGCACAGCATTTGGGTGATAATGTTGTCCGCTGCATTTCCATGGACTCCACTGACGGTCTTGTCAGAGGAATGGACGCAGTTGATACAGGTGCTGCAATCAGCGTACCCGTTGGCGACGAAACTCTCGGACGTATGCTCAACGTACTCGGTAAGGCGATTGACAATAAGCCCGACCCCGTAACTAAGGAACGTTGGCCTATTCACCGCACGGCGCCGGGATTTGCGGAGCAAACCGCTACGACAGAAATGTTTGAAACCGGTATTAAAGCCGTTGACTTGCTTTGCCCCTATTCCAAGGGTGGTAAGATTGGTCTGTTCGGCGGTGCAGGCGTAGGCAAAACCGTTCTTATAATGGAGCTTATCCGTAACATTGCGACCGAGCACGGCGGATACTCCGTCTTTGCGGGTGTCGGCGAGCGTACACGTGAGGGTATCGACCTTTATAATGACATGACCCGCAGTGGTGTTATCAACAAAACAGCACTTGTTTTCGGTCAAATGAACGAACCGCCGGGTGCACGTATGCGCGTCGGCTTCTCGGGGCTTACGATTGCGGAATATTTCCGAGATGTATCCTTGCAGGACGTTCTTCTCTTTATAGACAACATTTTCCGTTATGTTCAGGCAGGCTCGGAGGTTTCCGCACTTCTCGGACGTGTACCGAGTGCCGTCGGATATCAGCCCACACTCGCCACCGAAGTAGGAAGCTTGCAGGAGCGTATAACATCAACAAAAACAGGCTCAATCACATCGGTTCAAGCTATTTATGTCCCTGCCGACGACTTTACAGACCCCGCCGCGGCAACGACATTTACACATCTTGACGCTACAACCGTTCTCTCGCGTGCAATAGTTGAGCAAGGTATATACCCTGCTATCGACCCGCTCGACTCCACATCACGTATTCTCGACGCTTCCGTTGTCGGAAAAGAGCACTACAATGTAGCAAGAAGCGTACAAAGTATTCTTCAAAGATACAGAGACCTGCAGGATATAATCGCAATCCTCGGTATGGACGAGCTGTCTGAAAACGACAGACTTATAGTTGACCGTGCCCGTAAGGTTCAAAGGTTCCTTTCTCAGCCGTTCTTTGTTGCCGAAAAATTTACGGCAATTCCCGGAAAATATGTTCCTGTTAAAGAAACAATCCGCGGATTTGAAGGCATTATTAACGGCGATTATGACGATATCCCCGAGGGTTACTTCCTCAATAAAGGCACAATAGACGAAGTCGCGGAGAGCTATAGAATTTAGGAGTTACAATGGCAGTAGCATCATCAAAATTCCGTTTGCGTATAACTACGCCGGAGAACATTAAATATGAAGAAGACACCGAAATGGTTATCCTTCGCTGTATCACCGGCGACATGGGTATCATGGCTAACCATGAAAAAACCTCGGCTATCTTGGATTATGGTGTGCTTCGTATAATCAACGGCGAAGAAGAACGCAGAATGGCTGTATTTGGCGGTATGGCACAAATCGGTGATAATCAGGTAACAATTTTGGCAAACGACGCTCAGTGGCCTGAGGATATTGACATCGCCTTTGTCGAAGCAGAGCGTGACCGTATGGCACGCCGTACTCAAGAAACCGCCGATGACCTCACTATTGCCAAGGACCAAATTCTCATGCGCCGCACCTTGGTGCAAATCGAAGTCAGTACCTTCCCGCTTATCAGCGGTACGGGTCGGGACGAAAGCAAGAAAGACGTGTAGTTTATGAAAGGTTTACCAACCATTATAGGAATGGTCGTCTCATTTGCCGCCATCGTTGCAGGAATTATCGTGCTCGACGGCGAAGTAGGAGACTTCCTTAATCTGCCAAGCGTTATATTGGTTCTTGTGCCTACGGCAGCCAGTATTGTCGCGGGCTTCCCTATGTCTACCCTTTCAAAGATACCGGGGCATTTTAAGGTTCTGCTCGGACAGCAATATGACCCCACCGAATATATTGATAAAATAGTACAGCTTGCCGAAAAAGCCCGTAAGGAAGGTCTTCTTGCTTTTGAAAAAGAACAGGTTGACGACCAGCTTATGGCGTATGCTCTTCGTATGATGGTTGACGGTCTTGATAAGTTCTCGGTTAAATTTGCGCTTGAGGACTGTATTAACGGAATAAAAGAGCGTCATATGGAAGCAGTTTCAATATATGACAAAGCCGCCGCATACGCTCCTGCATTCGGAATGTGTGCAACGGTTATTTCGCTTGTTAACATGCTTATGGGCTTGGACTTTGCCGACCCGGAAGCAATCAACAAACTCGGCGGCAACATGGCTGCGGCGCTTATAACAACCCTGTACGGTTCAATGTTTGCAAATATTATCTTCCTGCCGATATCGGGTAAGCTTAAGATACTTCATAAGAAAGAAATCTTCTGCAAAACCATGGTTTGTAACGGACTTCTTTCAATACTTAACGGTGATAACCCCCGTGTTATTAAAGACTACTTAGTTGAGCAGCTCAGCTCGGGCGACGGTGCAGCATTTAAGGATGAACCGAAATCCTCTGCATCTGATTAGAGGGAGGTGAGCACGTATGGCAGCCAGCAGCGACGATCGCGGTAACGAAAGATCCGGCGGCGGCGGTGATGAACAAGAAGAGCGGACAGACGGTTGGATGGCAACATATGCCGACATGGTCACGCTCTTAATGACTTTCTTCGTATTGATGTTTGCTCTTTCAAATGCCGATACCGAAAAAGCTCAGCTCTTTATGTTTGCCATGTCCCGTGAGGGTCTGACAGCAGACCAATTTTGGGAAATCAGAGACAGATTTACCGACCCCATTGAAGACCACGGTTGGGACGATATGCTACCCGGACTTCCCTCTGAAGGCGGAGACGACCCGGGAGGCTTGGCGGCTCTGCAGGCGATTTATAATGCAATGGTACAATATATAGAGGCCGAAGACCTTGATGGCGAAATATCCATTGTATATGACGGTGAATATCTGCTTATGAGGCTTGCAAGTGATATACTTTTCGCATCAGCGGAAACACAAATAACCCCTGCAAACAGAGAAAAAGCAGAGGTAATCGCCAGAATACTCAGAGATACTTTTATCCCCGAATATCCTGTTGAGGTTGTTGTTGCAGGTCATACCGATAATGTACCTATCAGCACTCCGCAATACCCGTCAAACTGGCATATAAGCAACGAGCGCGCAGGAAATTTCTTATGGGTGCTGCTTTCTGAAAGCGGTCTTTCCCCCGGACTCTTTTCTTCCCGTGCTTACGGTGAGTATAAACCTATAGCAAGTAACAATACCGATGAGGGAAAAGCCACGAACCGCCGTGTTGAGATTATGATATCACTTGCAAGGGATAATCCTCTTTGGAACAGAGTTGACGACTAAAAGAGATTGCGGGTCAATCCCGCAATCTTTTTTATGGTGCTGTGTCTGGATTGCCGCGTCGCTACGCTCCTCGCAATGACGTATATAATTTGTCATAGTACGGTTTCGATGTTTTCGGTTTCTTCCTCCTGCCGTTTTTTGAGCGTTTCTTCCACTTCAAAGTGAGTGTTAAACGGCTTCCATACCCATGTGAGAGTGAGCAGCATTGAAAGCGATATAAAGATTAAAACAACAAACGGGAAAAACAGCATTGAATTTGGAAATTGAAGCGCCATTATAATCCAGATTATAGAGCCGAGCAGTCCCCCCATAAAGCTTCGCGGAAGGTATGCAAAAGTCATTAGCATACTGTTTCTTATTATTTGGAATGTTTTTAGGTCAATGTACGAATAGTGCATAAAAATGTAAGGGGTTATCATTGAGTAGAATAAAAACGAGAGCAGTGCGAGCACAAACCACATCAGACCGCCTGTATATACTCCGTCAACGATTTGAAAATACATTTGAAACCACATGATAATCTGCATGTAGATAAATGCCGCACATACTATACCTACGGGCGCTGCCTGCTTGAAGTTTTCTTTGAATTTGCGCTTAAATTCATACCACACAAAGCTCGGGTCATCACGCATCATTTTTGTTATATAGTATGTGTAAGCGACACATGCTCCGCCAATCGGAAAAGCCAAAACCAAGGATAATAACAGAAAAATGAAGTTGAGTTCATAAAAGCCGAGCATATATGGTGCAGCTCCCAATATAAAAAGTATTACCGATGGTGCCGCTACAATACTAAAGAGCAGGTTGAGCTTTATAAGGTCGCCAAAATCTCTGAAAAAAAGTTCAAAGAAACGTGCTGCTCCTTTTTTTCGAGGTTGGTCCTTTGGTACTCCCGGACCCGGTCTGTCAAAATTTCTGCTGAAAATTCCCATAAGTACTCCAAATTATAAGTTAAAGCCCCGCTTTATCCTCAACATCGAGGCTCTCGCGAGGCTTTTGCTTATTTGCTTTTACTGGATTGCCACGTCGCCATAAATGGCTCCTCGCAATGACGCGGAAGTGACTAATTCAATATTGTGTTTTCTGTTTCTACGTCAAAGAGGTGAATGTTGTGCATGTTGAATGCAACCTTAACATCGTCGCCTGTTCTTGACTTGGTGGTGGGGGCGACGCGGGCTGTGAGGGTGGTGTCGTGATATTTGAGGTAGAGATAAACTTCACTACCCATAAGCTCGCTGACGTCAACACGTGTTGCAATAACAGCGTCGGAGTTTTTGCTGATAAACTCATCGTCGTCGTAGATGTCTTCGGGGCGCACACCGAATTTAATGGGCTTGCCGACGTAGTCTTTAACAATTTCTTCTTTTGCTTTCTCTGCGGGCATGTAGAGCTTGTCGGCTTCGACTTGCAGATAGTAGCCTTTGTTGTCGTGTTGAAGAACGGCATCAATAAAGTTCATCTGCGGGCTGCCGATGAAGCCTGCGACGAACATATTGCAAGGACCGTCATATAGGTTTTGAGGTGTGTCGACCTGCTGCACAACTGCGTGGTTCATAACAACAATTCTATCACCCATTGTCATAGCTTCTGTCTGGTCGTGGGTAACGTAGACAAATGTGGTTTCGAGTTTGTTGTGGAGCTTAATGAGCTCTGTACGCATGGATGTACGCAGTTTTGCGTCGAGGTTTGAAAGCGGCTCGTCGAGCAGGAAGACTGCGGGGTTACGAACCATGGCACGTCCGAGAGCGACACGTTGACGCTGACCACCGGAGAGTGCTTTCGGCTTTCTGCTGAGAAGATGCTCGATGTCAAGGATTTTAGCGGCTTCACGGACACGGTTGTCGATTTCAGCCTTTGGTGTTCTTGCAAGTTTAAGCGCAAATGCCATGTTTTTATACACGGACATGTGCGGATAAAGTGCGTAGTTTTGGAAAACCATGGCTATGTCACGGTTTTTGGGCGGCACGTCGTTGACTAACTTGTCCCCGATGTAGAGTTCGCCTTTTGTGATTTCTTCGAGTCCGGCAATCATTCTGAGCATGGTTGACTTACCGCAACCGGACGGACCGACTAAAATAACAAATTCCTTATCCGGAATTTCAAGGTTGCAATCGTCGACTGCAAGAACGTCTCCCGGGTATATTTTCGTGATATTTCTTATCGATATACTTGCCATGTATTTTCCCTCCGTGTGCAATTTTTATTCATACTTAACCTATTGTATCATTATTTATTGGTTAGTCAAGTAAAAAATGTTTTTTTCGGACGAATTAAGCAGTGTTTTTTGAAACCGATTAAGTCCTCTCTGCCGGCTTCCTTTAAGGCTGCTTCGATTATACTGCGGTTTTTCGGGTTTTTCCATTGCAGCAGTGCACGTCCCATGGTTTTTTCTTTTTTTGTTTTTGGCACGTGAATAGGCTTCATTGTCCGCGGGTCAAGCCCTGTATAATACATGCATGTGGAAATTGTGCCGGGCGTCGGATAAAAATCTTGCACCTGTTCGGGCTGCCACCCCTGTTTGTTCAAATATTCGGCAAGCCGAATTGCATCGTTTAGTGTACTTCCGGGGTGTGAGGATAATAAATAGGCGACTAAATACTGGTCTTTTTCGTAGCGTTTGTTTAGCTTTGCATATTTTTCCTTAAACTGTTCGTAAATTTCATTTTTTGGTTTCCCCATATAACCGAGAACCGTATCAACACAGTGCTCGGGTGCTACTTTTAATTGCCCCGATATATGGTCTTTTACAAGCTGGGCAAAAAACTCGCCGCTTTTATCGAGCAATAAATAATCAAAGCGTATTCCCGAGCGGATAAATACTTTTTTTATTCCTTTTATTGCTTTGAGCTTGCGAAGCAGCTGCAAATAGTCCGTGTGGTCTGTGTCCAAGTTTTCGCAAGGTGATGCGCCAAGGCATGATTTGGTTTTGCACATTCCTGCACCCTGCTGCTTTTTGCATGACGGTCTGCGAAAGTTTGCTGTCGGGCCTCCGACATCGTGGATATAACCCTTAAATTCCGGATGATGTGTCATTTTTTCGGCTTCGGCAATAACGGACTCGTGGCTTCGTGATGCCACTACCCTGCCTTGATGAAATGCAAGAGCGCAGAAGTTACAGTTTCCGAAGCAGCCTCTGTTGTGGATTATCGAAAAACGCACTTCGTCAATGGCAGATACACCGCCCTGCTCCTCGTACATGGGGTGAACCTCGCGTGTGTACGGCAGGTCGTAGATTTCGTCAAGCTCTTTTGTGCTCAGGGTTTTTGCGGGCGGGTTGATAATGAGGGCTTTGCCGCCAAATGGTTGGATTATCGCTTTGCCTCTTACGGGGTCATGCTCCTCGTGCTGGGTAAATGCTGCACATGCATAGGCGTATCTGTCTTTTGCGACTTCCTCGAAGGAGTAGCAAGTGACCGCCCCGAACGACGATGTTTCATCGGCGGGCAGTGCGTCGGATATGTAGCCTGTGCCGCGGATATCGGTTAGATTTTTTATATCTTCTTTTTCGGAAAGACGTTTGGCAATTTCTATAATTGCTGTTTCACCCATGCCATAAACTACTATATCTGCATTAGCAGTAAAGAGAATTGGAGGATGTACTTTATCATCCCAGTAGTCATAGTGAGCAAATCTTCTCAGAGATGCTTCAAGCCCACCAATAATGATTGGCAGGTCGGGAAAAGCGGAGCGCGCAAGCTTTGAATATACTGTTACCGCTCTATCCGGACGCTTACCTGCTATCTTACCCGGTGTGTAGTAGTCGTCGCTGCGTGGTTTTTTGGCTGCTGTGTAGTGAGCGACCATGGAGTCGAGGTTGCCTGCTGTTATAAGAACGGCATATCTTGGTCTTCCCATTTCTTTAATTTCATTTTCATTTGTATAGTCGGGCTGCGGCAGTATCGCGACCCTGTAGCCCTTTGCTTCGAGCACACGTCCGATGACAGCCGCACCAAAGCTCGGGTGGTCAACGTACGCATCACCCGTTATAAGCAGAAAATCGTAATAATACCAATCACGGTTTCGCATGTCTTCCCGTGATACCGGAAGAAAATCATAAACAGTCATTTGTATTGCTTTCCTTTTTATTATGCGGGTAATCTTTATAGATAACAGTGCTGCCCAAGAGTGCCTTTAGCTCTTTTATATTCACTAAGCTTTCAACTGTTATACCCTTAGCTAATCTCGTAACTTCGCTGTATTTCTTTTCGCTACGATTTTTTCTAAGTATGGCAATTATAGGAAGTACAGGTTTAAGCGAGATTGCTCTGACATCAGTCTTTAATGCTGTACATGGAATATTGCATTTTGCTTCTTCATCTTTCTTAAATCCCATTGCTATTGTGACTGTTCCTACCATTTTATCCGCCACAACCCATTCATGTGAGTTATTGTAATCGCCAATCATTTGTGCGGTATAGAGTATGTTCATCAGCGGTTTCAATACATCAAGCTTCATGTCAGTCGTTCCGTCTTTTGCAAAACCAAAATCGTCTTTTTTCAAACTACCGTTTTTTGCTAAATTATAGAAATACTTTGCACTCACATTTTTTGAATTTCCTGTAAGATGCATAAAGTTTCTTTCAAAAAATGTTACTTCGTAAAGATGAGCCTTGTCATCGCGCATAGCAACAAACAATACATCCTTATTGATGTAGTTATCTTTATATAATTTTGCGGCAACTCGAAGTATCTCTTTTGCTTCATCAAATGACTTGCGTTTCATCTTTTTGTGCATAATCTTTGCTCCTTTGAGCTTAAAATGGAGCGTGGCAACCCGTAGGTCTGCACTCCGCTCCATTAATGACTGATTTTACGCTGCCCGCCAGCATCCGGCACATAACTCCGGCAAATCTATCAGGTTTTACGCTGCCTGCCAGCATCCGGCACATAACTCCGGCAAATCTTTCGGGTTCTTAAAGGTGTCAGTCCACCTATGTTCGTATTATACACTATATGAAGACTATTTGCAAGGATAAATCTATAATTCTTTGCGATTTATCAATGAAATTATCCTTATGGTTTGGAAATAAAGTGTTCGTAATTACTCGCATTAGAAAGGCAAGATGATTTATCCCACCATTCTATAAAATCAGCACCAGTCATATCAATGTAAATAATATTGTCAATCAGTGCTCGATTATGCCCACTGGTTGTATTATTATAATGTGTTACCGCATCAGCTTCATTTGTAAAAAGGAGTTTATAAAACGTACTTGTTGGCTTACCGGATTCGTCAAAACTGGCTACATGGTATCTTGCATAAACCTTACCACCAAAACCACTAAATCTGGGGTCATCTGGGTCAATAAACTCAACCCAAACAATGTAATCATCGGTAGTCACATAGAAGTAACCTTTATCCCCTGCATGGCTTTCAAGCGGTGGAGGAACATTCGGCGGTGTTCCATTATCGGGGATAATCGGTGCCGGTTCGCCGCTGTCGCCATTGTCTGTGCTGCCATCAGTACCACTATCGCCACTATTATCAGGTGTTGGCGAAGAAGTATCGTTTTGCGGAGGTGTAGCTGTTGGTGTATCGCTTGCGGGTGGGGTTGTACCGCCGTTGCCGCCGCAAGCGGCGAGGGTGAGCGCTAACATCAGCGCAAGGGTCAGTGCTATCAGTTTTTTCATTTCAATTTCTACCTTTCGTTTATACATTACACATTGATATAGCTTGTATTATTCTATTTAGTATTCAATTTCTATATAAGAAATTATTCGTTACGGAGAAATAGAAGCAGGATACCATCTCCACGGAGGGACACTGCCGTAATCAAAAGTACCACCGCCGTAACCTGCTGTATTAAATTCCATTTTTTCTATACTATCAGAAATAACAATTCCGATGTCTACGACTTGCCCCATATCAAGTTCAAGATTCCATGCATTAGAAATTGGGATTTCATAATCTATCTCGTTAATAGTTAGTGAAATCGGTCCATGAGCAAAGCCATTAACAAATTTTCCACGAGTCACAACTTCAAGTCCACCATATCGTATATACAAAGTTCCGTCACCATTAGGCATTCCATATTCCCAATAACCTTCATAAGTATACTCTTTATTTATTTCATCTCTATAATATACCCATACACCCCAACCTGTGAATTTTTCGTTAGAGTCAAATTCACCTTCATATTTTCCATTAACAAGAACATCTTCGGGAACTTGTGATTGCGGTCGTACGGAATTGTCACTATTTCCTGACTGATTAGGGTCGGTTTGGCTTTGTGACGGCGGGCTACTCACAGGCGGGTCGGTTGGTGTCGAAGCACCACCGCCGCAGTTGACGAGCGAGAGGGTTGTTAATAGTATGAGGTTAAGTAATAATATTTTTATCATTTTTGTGTGCTCCTGTTTTATCTGTTAATACACGAAAACGTCTGCTTTGCTAATGCAAAACAGACGTTTTATTAACTGTGGATATGCGGACGAACACAGTTCGTCCCTACAACGATGTCAATGTATGTATGTATGTATGTATGTATGTATGTAATTTTCTACGGTATTTTTCATGGTGTCAAGTACCTTTTTTGTGGAGTTGTGTGGGTATATTGTAGCATATTTGAGAGAGGTTGTCACCAGTTCTTGATATTTTTTTCCATGTGGCAGTTGGTTTCTGTTGTTATAAGGACATCAAAGCCGCATTTACTCATAAAGTTAATTCCGGGGGTACCCGAGGGCATTTCCATATGAAGCCTTTCTCTGCGAAGCTTGCGAAAATCCGAAACGGCAAGTCCGAGAAGCTGTGTTCCGAATGTTTTATTCCTACGGTGAGGGATAACATGTATATAACTTATCCAACCGATTTTTCTGTTTGCTTCCCTGATTGTATCAAGCCCGATTATACCTATCGGCTCGTCAGAGAGAAATGCCGCATACTGCACGTCTACATGCGCACGCTCGCCCGCTTTTGCCTTGAATATTCGTATAAGAGACTCCCCTGCTACGTCATTTAACGGCAAAAATCTTAAGTTTTCGGGCTTGCGTTTTTCCTCTGCACGCCACCATGACTGATGTGCCAAGGTGCTGTGTTTTGTACCGAGGTGTGAGTTGTCTCCCGCAAATTCTATTTTTATTTCGCCGTTATCATATGTCAAAAGCGTAACAGCCGTGTTGTCGCAATAGGGCATTTGTTCCGTTTCATGTGAGGGTATTTCTTTTAATAAACAAAGCAGCGTCCTTATCGAAAAGCCGTGCGAAAACATTGCAATGGTTTCGCCGTCATGTTTTTTTGCAGTGTCCGTGATGCACTCAAGCATACGTTTTCCTGCATCGCCGTAGCTTTCGCCGCCTGTAACATGCCACCTTGCAGGGTCTTTGTTGAAATATATGTTCATGTCGTGGTCGGTATATCCTATCTCTCCCCACGGGCGGTCTTCCCAAGCTCCAATGTCAACTTCTCTGAGCTGTTTTGTTTTGTTTATGGTTAATCCACGCGGCTCACTTATTGCCGCAGCGGTTTTTGAGGCTCTTGTTAGGTCACTGGAATATACCGCATCTATGTGTTCGTCCTTAAAGCGGTCTGTTAACAGTTCAATCTGCTTGTTTCCTTTTTCGGTAACAAGCCCGTTATAATGCCCATGTGCACGGCGGTATATGTTCCCCTCCGCTTCGGCATGTCTTACTAAGAATATCTTCGTCAATTTATTTCTACCTTCCCCGTTATGTCGCAGGCTCTTTCTATTTTGTTTTGCCTCATGTACTGTGCGAGCTGCTCTATGATTTTTACAGGTGCGTACGGGTCATCAAAGCAGGCTGTGCCGACCCCGATAAGATCCGCTCCGGCAAGCATCATTTCTGCCGCGTCGTTTCCCGTAGTCACCCCGCCCATTGCGAGCACGGGTATTTTTACTGCTGCCGCCGCCTGCCAGACCATTCTGACAGCTACGGGAAAAATTGCAGGTCCCGACAGTCCTCCGACGTTGTTGTTTAATACAGGCTTTCGGGTTGTTATGTCAATTTTCATACCGAGCAATGTGTTTATAAGTGATATTGCGTCCGCTCCTGCGTTTTCGGCGGCTTTTGCGATTTGAGCAATGTCGGTTACGTTTGGCGAGAGCTTAATCATTATCGGCACTGCTGCAACTTGTTTTACCGCCCCTGTAACTGCTGCGACACTGTCGGGTGATGTTCCGAACGCCATTCCTCCGGCTTTTACATTCGGGCATGACACGTTGACTTCGATGATGTCAATGCCTGCGTCTGAGAGTTTCTGTGTCATTTCGGCGTATTCTTCGATTGTATTGCCTGAAATGTTTGCTATCAAAACAGTATCATATTTACGCAGATATGGCAATTCGTCGCGAATAAATGCGTCCACCCCCGGGTTTTGCAGTCCGACGCTGTTTAACATTCCCATCGGGGTTTCTGCGACACGCGGCGGTTTGTTGCCGAGGCGCGGTGCGGCTGTCAGCCCTTTGACGCATATGCCGCCAAGCTTTGAGATGTCGTAATACTCGGCATATTCTCTGCCAAAGCCGAATGTTCCCGATGCCGTAACAATCGGATTTTTGAATTTTATGTTTGTAAAGTTAACTGATAAATCCATTATTTTTCCTTTTTAACTTCCATGATAATGTATATTATCATGGAAGTTTCATTTCAACCTCAAATACAGGTCCGTCGACGCAGACGCGTTTCATGTCAAATGCCTCGCAGGCACAAACAAGGCAGGCTCCTACGCCACATGCCATTCGCTCTTCGAGTGATACCTGCACCGGCACATTGTACTTTTTGCACAGCTTTATAATGCCGTCCTGCATGATTTGCGGCCCGCATGAGAGGACTGCATTGTCCCCGCCTTTAGAAAGCAAGTCTTCAAGCGGCTGTGTTACAAAGCCGTGTATGCCCGCACTGCCGTCGTCTGTTGTGATAATTACCTCGTCGCAGGTTTTTTCAAACTCTTCTTGTAATATTATTTTGCTTTTGTCACGAAAGCCGAGTATGGCGGTAACGCTGCCGTGAGCGGTTTTTGCTGCATAGAGCATTGGCGGTGTGCCAATTCCGCCGCCGACTATGATTATTTTGCCCTCGGGAAGTGAAAAGCCGTTTCCGAGCGGCCCGAGTATGTCAAGTTTTTGTCCTGCCGCCTGCTCCGAGAGCCATTTCGTCCCCTCGCCTTTGACTTCATAAACCACACGTACACAGTCAGCGAAGACACTGCATATGCTGATTGGCCGTCTCAAAAGCCGCTCTTTGCCGCATTTAATATGCACAAACTGCCCCGCATATGAGCTTGCTGCGATTTCTTCGCATGAAAACACAAGTGAATAAACTTCACCCGTGAGCTGTGTGTTTTCTGTTATTTCACATTTATATACATTTGCCATAGTTAGATTTACTCATAAGGTACTATCGTTGTTATTGTGCCGTCGGGGGCAATTTCAAGCTCGGTGTGCATGACGGTACGAAGATGTGTCTGCCCGCCTGAGAGTTTGCTGTCGTGGTAGAACAAATACCACTTACCCTTAAACTCTACAATACTGTGATGTGTAGTCCAACCGACAACCGGCTCCATTAGTCTTCCTTTATACTTAAAGGGGCCTGTGGGACTTTCGCTTTCCGCATAACAAAGATAATGCGTCGGACCCGTTGAGTATGACAGGTAATACTTCCCGTTAAATTTATGCATCCACGGCCCTTCAAAATACCACCTATCCTTGTCGTCCGCTGTTAAGGGCTTGCCGTTTTCGTCATGGATTTTTATTTCCTGCGGTTTTGTTTTAAAGGAGAGCATATCGTCGTTTAGCTCGGCAACCATAGCTCCGAGTGCTGTTTGAGTGCCTTGAGGTCCGTCCTCACCCGCTGTCATTTCTTCCTCGCCACGGACAAATTCGCCTGTTTGCCATTTTTCAAGCTGACCGCCCCAAAGACCGCCGAAATACATGTATGCCCTGCCGTCGTCGTCAACAAAAACGGCGGGGTCTATACTAAAGCTGCCTTGTATATAATCCGGCTCCGGCTTAAAGGGTCCCTCGGGTCTGTCGCTGACAGCCGCGCCGATACGGAAAATGTCGTCTTTATCCTTGGCAGGAAAATAGAAATAATACTTGCCGTTTTTGTATGCTGCATCGGGTGCCCACATTTGTTTACTTGCCCACGGCACATTATCAATATGAAGCGCCTCGCCGTGGTCGGTGCAGACGGCACCAATGTCGTCCAAGGATAAGACATGGTAGTCTTTCATTTGAAAATGGTCGCCCTTGCCGTCGTCAAGACCTTCATTTACAAGGTCATGTGACGGATAAATATAGATTTTGTCCTCAAATACATGTGCCGACGGGTCTGCGGTATAGATGTGCGTAACAAGTGGTTTGCGAAACTCTGATTTTCCCATATAAACCTCCTAAATTTTGGTTAATTCAATATACTCATCATATGTCATTTGACGGTCGATGACTTCCCCGTCCTTAAACTCGATAATTCTGTTTGCGACGGTTTGTATAAGTTGGTGGTCATGTGTTGTGAAAATGACATTGCCTTTAAAGTCCGTAAGTCCGTTGTTGAGAGCTGCGACGCTTTCCAAATCAAGATGCTGCGTCGGTTGGTCGAGCAGCAGTATGCTTGCCCCGGAGAGCATAAGCCTTGATAGCATACAGCGAACCTTTTCACCGCCCGAGAGCACACGGACTTCCTTGTAAACATCATCTCCCGTGAAGAGCATACGCCCGAGAAATGTGCGCAGGTAGCTCTCGCGCTTGTCTTCCGAATATTGACGTATCCAGTCTATGATTGTAAGCTCGCTATCTTCAAAATAGACTGTGTTGTCCTTGGGGAAATATGACTGCGTTGTTGAAACTCCCCATTTTATTTCGCCGCCGTCGGGTTCGAGCTCACCTGCAAGCAGCTTAAACATAAGTGTAATTGTGTTTTCATCTTCACCGATGAGTGCTATTTTATCATCACGCCCCATGATTATGTTCAGATTGTCAAGCACCTTGCTGCCGTCTACGGCTTTGCTTAAATCTGTTACGAACAGCCTGTCTTTTCCCGGCTCACGCTCAGCCTTAAAGCCTACCCACGGATAGCGCCTTGTTGATGCGGGCATTTCTTCGATTTTAATCTTTTCAATGAGCTTTTTGCGTGAGGTTGCCTGACGTGATTTTGACTTGTTCGCAGAAAAACGGCGGACAAACTCCTCAAGCTCGGCAATCTTATCTTCGTTCTTTTTATTTTTCTCTTTTAGGAGCTTTTGAATAAGCTGACTGGAGTCATACCAAAAGTCGTAGTTACCCACATACATTTTTATTTTGCCGAAGTCAATGTCAACTATATGGGTACATACAGTGTTGAGGAAAAAACGGTCATGTGCAACAACAATGACTGTTCCCTCATAGTCCATTAAAAAGTCTTCAAGCCACACAACAGAGCCGACATCAAGATTGTTGGTAGGCTCGTCGAGCAAGATAATATCGGGCTTTCCGAAAAGTGCCTGCGCAAGCAGCACCTTTACCTTTTGCCGAGGCTTCATATCACTCATTGCGACATCATGAAGTGATGTGGGTATTCCAAGCCCCTGCAGCAGTACAGAAGCGTCAGACTCCGCTTCCCAACCGCCAAGCTCCGCATATTCTTCCTCAAGCTCCGCCGCCCTGATACCGTCTTCATCAGAGAAGTCTTCTTTATTGTACAGCTCGTCCTTTTCCCTGCCACATTCATACAGGCGGGCATTTCCCATGATGACGGTTTCCATAACCGTAAACTCGTCATACATGTTCTGGTCCTGTTTAAGCACCGACATACGCACATCAGATTTAATTTCAACCGCACCTGTGCTTTGCTCAAGCTCTCCTGCAAGAATTTTCAGAAATGACGATTTGCCCGAACCGTTGGCTCCGATAACGCCATAGCAGTTGCCGGGTGTAAACTGTAAGTCCACACGCGAGAATAATGTATCTGCCCCAAATTGTAAGCTCAAATTATTAACAGTAATCATAATGCGATTATTATAGCATAATTAACTCACATATGTCAGCGGTTTTCTTTGGGATTTTTTCGATTGCCGACACATATCAGATAATAAATATATATAGTATTTTCTTTTCTTTTATGTTACTATATGTAGTAACATAAATATCTCAAGGGGGTAGCAATATGATACCCGGAATAGCATATATATTTGCAATATTATTCATTGTGATTGCACTGAATTTATTTATTACTTTCAGACGTGCACGCAACACCGGAAACAACAGGAGAAACAGAAGCAGACCTCCCCCCGATGAAGAAAAACAGGCAATATGGCGCGACAAAGAAATTGCCCGCAGAATAGAACGCGAGCAGGACGATGCGTATGAACGTCTCACACTTCGTAACGAAACCCTCGCTTATTACGAAACAGTCAGGCAGCGCCATGCAAAAAAAGACTCCTTGGAACGTCTTGGCATTAGCACGGATGATAACCTTGACGACCTGAAAAGTCTTGGTATTGCGGAATATTTAAGCGAGGACAGCAGCGATTGATGTTATGAAAGGCTTGCTGATAGAAGTTTTTGTCTGATATCCCAAAGCTTTTGCGATAAATCCACATAATAAATATGAGGATTTTCAAAACGCTTGACCTCATCCCACAAAAGGGCAACCTGGTTTGTGCAGTACTCTCTTATACTGTGTATGTCGGGCGGAGTGTACACGAGCTTGCCGCCGATAAATACGGGAACCTGCAGCACCTTGGCTGAAAAATCGGTCAGGGTTTTTACTTTCCATGTTTCAAGCGGGTTGAAGATTGTATGAGTCTTTGTATCATCAACGGTTTCGTCATAGACACAAAGCTCGTCTGCAATCGCCATGCCGCTGTCTTTTTCAAAATATCTGTATAATTTCTTAAAGTGCGGAATTGTTATCTTTGTAACATTTTCGCTCTTTTTTATCTTGGGGATAATCTGCCCGTTTTCATCTTCAACCGCAACGAGCTTATACACACCGCCAAATACGGGGTCACTTTTTGCGGTAATCAGCCTTTCGCCCACGCCAAATATGTCAATCTTTGCACCTTGCATAATAAGGTCGCGGATAATGTACTCATCAAGTGAGTTTGTTGCAACTATCTTACAGTCTGTAAGTCCTGCCTCATCGAGCAAAATTCGTGCTTTTTTTGATAAATATGCGATGTCTCCGGAATCGAGCCTGATAGCGTACTGCGTAATACCTTGCGGTATGAGCACTTCCTTAAACGCGCGTATTGCATTTGGCACACCGCTTTTTAGTGTGTTGTATGTGTCTACAAGAAGTGTTGTTTTGTTCGGATAAAGCTCACAGTACGTTTTGAACGCTTCATATTCATCTGCAAAATTTTGCACCCATGAGTGAGCCATTGTGCCGCTTGCCGGAATATCGTACTGCAAGTCGGTCATTGTGCACGACGTGCCCGCACAGCCACCGATATATGCAGCTCTTGCCCCAAGGACAGCGCCATCAACACCCGGAGCACGGCGTGAGCCGAATTCAAGCACATCTCTGCCGTCCGCCGCTCTGACAATACGGTTTGCTTTTGTCGCTATGAGCGACTGGTGGTTTATAGCTAATAAAATGGCCGTTTCAATGATTTGAGCTTCAATAGCCGGAGCTTTGACCGTGAGTATCGGTTCATTCGGAAAAACAGGTGTTCCCTCCGGAACCGCAAATATGTCGCCTGTAAATTTGAGGTTTTTCAGATAGCTCAGAAAATCCTCGTTAAAGAGCTTTTTGGAACGCAAATAAGAGATATTGTCATCAGTAAAATGCAAGTCCTTGATAAAATCAATGACCTGCTCCAATCCTGCAGCTATCGCAAACCCACCCTTGTCCGGCACATTGCGAAAGATGACATCAAAATATACATTACGCCTGTGGATACCCTCGCTGAAATATCCGGCAGCCATTGTGAATTCATAAAAATCACATAGCATTGAGATGTTTCGGTTATTCATAGATTTGCCGCTCACTAATTATTCGAGATTTGTCAAATATTCTATGGCTTCTTCTTTTGACGAAAGATATACTAAGTTTTTTCTGCCCGTGACAATTTTTAATGTTTTACCTAAGACCTTTTTAATGCCGTCAACACCATATACAACACCAAACTTCACATAGGGTTTGTTATGCTCCACCCAGCCCGAGATTATATCATGAGAATTTGCGCTCAGTGCAACATCTTCTATATTGGTTATTGTATATATTGAGTTGTACGGATATTTTTTTATCAAAGGTTTGGAAGCCTCAATAAAAGCTATAGCTTCCTTGTCGTTATTAAATCCGGAAAAATCAATAAAAACTACATCTTTATCACCAATTTTGAATTCTTCAATGCGCTGTTTTATTATGACCAACCCCCTCAGAAAACAGACAGTTTTTCCTCTTAAATCTTATCGCATAATATTGTACAGTATTTTTGCAAATAATGAAAGAAAAATATTTACTTATTTTTGCAGCTTTATATCTATCTTTTCATTTTTTACTGTAAGTTTTATTGTATCATCAGCTTTTATCTTACCCTCGAGCATTTTCTCAGCCACCGCATCTTCAACCATGTTTTGAATTGCACGGCGGAGCGGGCGCGCTCCATATACGGGGTCATCGCCTTTTTTGGCAAGCAGGTCTATTGCTTTGTTATCTATTGTCATCTTGATGTTTATATCGCTCATACGCTCCCTGACGCTGCTGAGCATTTTTCCGCAAATTTCCCGAATGTCCTCAGCAGTAAGCTTATGGAAGACAATAATATCGTCAATCCTGTTGAGAAACTCGGGCTTAAACAGCCGCTTTACCTCGTCCATTACAGCTTCTCTGATTTGCTCGTATTCACTGTCACTGCCGTCTTGTGCCTCGGGTGTAAAGCCAAGCTTTGTGCGGCTTTCCGTGATATTTCTTGCACCCGCGTTTGAGGTCATAACAATTATTGTGTTTTTGAAGTCAACATGACGTCCGCTTGAGTCTGTAAGTCTTCCGTCTTCCATTATCTGGAGCAGAATATTAAAGACATCCTCATGCGCTTTTTCAATTTCGTCAAAAAGCAGCACCGAATACGGCTTGCGGCGTACCTTTTCGGTTAGGTTTCCACCCTCCTCATAGCCGACATATCCCGGCGGCGAGCCAATCATTTTTGATGTTGTATGCTTATCCATGTATTCCGACATGTCAATGCGAAGCATGGCGTTTTCGTCGCCAAACATAGCTTCCGCAAGGGCTTTGCAAAGCTCCGTTTTGCCGACACCTGTGGGTCCGAGGAACAAAAATGAACCAACAGGACGCTTGGGATCTTTGAGACCCACTCTGCCTCGGCGAAGTGCCTTTGAAACTGCGGTGACAGCCTCGTTTTGCCCGACAACTCTTTTATGAAGCAAGCTTTCCATTTTGAGAAGCCTTTCGCTTTCATCTTGAGTGATGCTTGTTACGGGAATACCTGTCCAGTCAGACACTATGATTGCTATATCTTCCGCTTCAACATTTTTGTTGTCGCCTTTTTTTATGTTCTCCCAATCCTCACGTGCCGCTGCTATTTGTTCGTTCAGTGCCCTCTCACGGTCACGCACACTTGCGGCACCCTCAAAATCCTGATTTTGGATTGCCGAATTTTTTTCTTTTGCAAGCTCGTCTTTTTTAAGCTCAAGCTCCTTTAGTTTCGGTGGAAGCTTAAGTTTTTCAAGCCTGACTCTCGATGCCGCTTCATCAATCAGATCGATTGCTTTATCGGGCAAAAATCTGTCGCCGATATATCTGCTCGACAGGCTGACCGCTGTTTCTATTGCTTCATCCGTAATTTTGAGATTATGGTGGGCTTCGTATTTTTCACGCAAACCTTTTAGTATCAAAACAGACTCGTCACGTGACGGCTCTTCGATTGTTACAGGCTGGAACCTGCGCTCGAGTGCAGCGTCTTTTTCTATATGCTTACGGTATTCATCAAGTGTGGTTGCACCGATGATTTGCATTTCACCGCGTCCGAGAAGCGGCTTGATTATATTTGCCGCATCTATCGCACCTTCTGCCGCACCTGCTCCGATTATAGTGTGAAGCTCGTCAATAAACAGTATGATATCACCCGCTTTTTGCACTTCATCAATTGCAGTTTTTATACGTTCTTCAAAATCGCCTCTGTATTTTGTTCCGGCGAGCATACCGCTTAAATCAAGCGTCACAACCCGTTTATCAAGCAGTGTTTCCGGTGCGTCACCTGCAATAATGCTGATAGCAAGCCCCTCGGCTATAGCAGTTTTGCCGACACCCGGCTCGCCAATGAGCACGGGGTTGTTTTTTGTGCGGCGTGAGAGTATTTGAATGACGCGCCCTATTTCCTGCTCTCTGCCTATAACGGGGTCAAGCATACCCTCCTGCGCTGCTTGCGTGAGGTCACGGCTGTATTGGTCAAGCATTTTTGTTTCAGTTCTGCTTCGTCCGCCTTTTTGAGAGACAACAGTAACAGGTCTGAACACATTGCTTGAAAGTGTGTTGACAAGCTCGGTAAAAACGGTGTCGTTATCAAGACCTGTCATATAGATAATCTTTGACGCTCCGCTGTCGCCTGCACGGAGTATTCCAAGCAACAGATATTCGGGGTCTGCAAGAGAGTATCCGCGTCTGTTTGACTCCATTCTTGCAATATCGGCAATATGCAAAGCTCTCGGTGAATAACCCTGCGGCAAAATCTCCGTGCTCTCACCGCGACCCGAAAGCTTTACTATAAGGTCAAGGATAAACCTGCTCTGCAGTCCTGCATCGGCAAGGATTTTTGCAGCAACTCCGCCGTCGTCATGCGAGAGCCCGTATAGAATGTGCTCACTGCCGATAAGGCTGTGCCCAAGCTCAACCGCTGCTTCCTGTGCATATCGAAATACTCTGTGCGAGCGGTCCGAAAACCCCGTTAAACTGTCACCAAATCTCATAGTAGATTACTCCTTATTTAAGCTTCGAGTTCTTTTATTTTATCACGAAGCTCGGCTGCTTTTTCAAAATCTTCATTTTCTGCGGCAATACGCATTTGTTGGTTTAATTCGCGGCGCTGCTTTAGCTTCTCATCAACTTCAACTTCTGTTTGCGAGACATTCGGGCTGCAGCCGCATTTGCATGTATGCTCTGTCTGCCGCGCGGGCGCAAATCCGCTTCCGATTTGCAAAACCGGTATTGCAAACGGCAAAAAGGACGACTGTTTTCTCATTGGGAACATTCCCGTAAACATATCACCAAACATTTGATCGATATTATATCCCGACTGCTCCGCACAATCAGAGCATAGATGCATTTGTGTGACTTGCCCGTTTACATCTGACGTGTAGTGGAAATTTACTTCGTTTCTTCCGCATTTTTGACATTTCATTGTAGTGTACCTCCTAAGTTGTACTTCTTATATATTTTTCGTATGTATCAGCATTTGCTTTAGTATTGATGCTCTTATTATGTTTCTTCCCTCCGCAGAGAGCGGTCTAAGTGCGTTATTGCTTATCGCCGACATTATCAGACTTACCTCATCGCTGCTTATTGCGTTATTTTGTTTTAGATTTGCGATAAGTGCCGCCGCTGTGTTTGAGTCAATACTCTCGCCGATTGTATTAATGGTATGCATTATGAGCAACTTCGCTTCCATGGCTATACGTTTTATTCTGATGTAGCCGCCGCCCCCGCGTCTGCTCTCTACGATGTATCCATGTTCAGGCGAAAACCTTGTAGATATAACATAGTTGATTTGGCTCGGCACGCAGTTGAAGCGGCCTGCAAGCTCGGCACGCTGCAGCTCTGCAGTTCCGTCAGCTTCACTTAGCATCTCATCAATAAATTCTGCTATTACATCGCTAATTCCCATTTTATACTCTCATTACATTTTGTTCTACTCTTGTGCTTATAGCTTTTACTAAAGAGCACTTTTTGACTTTGACTATCTTTGACCTTGATGTTATTCTACTCCACTCATAGCATCACCGCAACCGCCATTTTGACCTTTCCTGACCATTCTCGGCGAACTATATCTCTCTATCTCCCTTTTTCTTCATTTTTCGCTGTTTATTGCGATTTTTCATGCTTATGAGCAATAGATTTTCAGTATCTTGCCAATCAGAGCTATCCTATCTAAGTGTCTGTATAATTCATTTCATTAGAGCAACCAAACTCACTTCGTTCAGACAAGGTTGCTCTTTTTCATTACATTTCATTAACAGACACTAATCTATGATAGCAAATAGATTTGCAAGATACCGTTAATCTATTTAATAAAAACTGTCATTTTAAGAATATTTTTGGAATTAATCACAAAACTAAAAAAAACTACAATTTGTTGTTGTATATTTATCCCCTCTATTGTAAACTACTCCTACTCGTTTCTACAATTTGGAGGAAAAATCACTTGTTCGATGCTACATATATAAATAACTACAAAGACTATTTAACCAAGGAGCGGCGTGTTGCAGACAACACCGTTTCTTCATATATCCGTGATATTACACAATTTTCCGATTATTTACAAAATGGCGAAATCGGTGATTTTGACCGTGTAACCAAAGAAGATGTGCAGTTTTACATTTCACTGCTTTTCGACAGAGGCCGCTCTCCTGCTACGGTTTCACGTTTTATCGCCTCGCTTAAGGCATTTTTCCGCCGTATGACGGACGACGGTTTTAGCGGAACAAACCCGACCGCCGAGCTTGATACAATTTCATTTGCCAAAAAAGCTCCGACCATTCTCACAAACGAAGAAATCGAACGCCTGCTTGACCAACCGGGCATAAACGACATCAAGGGCTGCCGTGACAAGGCAATGCTTGAAACACTCTATGCAACGGGTATTCGGGTCAGCGAGCTTATATCGCTCGATATTTCCGATGTCAACCTTGTTACAGGCCTTATAACATGCCGAAACGGCAAAGAGCGGACAATTCCTCTCTATGCAACCGCTGTCAGGGCTATCAGTCATTATCTGTCATTTTCACGCCCTGCTATGGCAGTTACAGGTGAGGTTTCACTTTTTGTAAACACGGGCGGCGGGCGAATGTCGCGCCAAGGTTTTTGGAAAATCCTAAAAAGCTACTTGGAAGCCGCTCAAATCAGCGAGGACATCACTCCACAAATGCTGCGCCACTCTTTTGCAGCACATCTTTTGGAAAACGGTGCTGATTTAAGGTCTCTTCAGCAAATGCTCGGTCATGCCGACATTTCGTCAACACAGGTTTATGCAAGGGTAGTTAATCAACAGCTCAAGGATGTATACGAAAAAGCACATCCCAGAGCATAGTATAGTCTTTTAACTTTCAGTTAAAAGCCATTTGGAGTTTGTACCTCTCCGACATATATGACCGTCGGAGCCCGGCTACGCCGGAACGGCACAAACTCTCACAGGATTGTGTGATAAGGAGATACTATAGATGAAAGATGAAACTAAATGCCTGCACAGCGGATATTCACCCGGCAACACACAGCCGCGTGTAGTGCCTATCGTTCAAAGCACCACATATACATACGACAGTGCCGAGGAAATTGGCTCTGTTTTTGACGAACCCACAAAAAGCCTTATTTACTCACGCTTTGCCAACCCCACGGTTATGGCTGTTGAAGCAAAGATTGCAGAGCTTGAGGGCGGTGTTGCCGCAATGTGCACCTCATCGGGTCAGGCTGCAACACTTATAGCAATATTAAATTTGTGCAGCGCAGGCGACAGCTTCGTCAGCGTTTCTCAAATTTACGGCGGCACGATAAATCTTTTCAACTACACCCTAAAAAGGTTCGGCATTGAGTGCATTTTTGTAGATAATGACGCCTCGTTTGAAGAAATTACCGCCGCGTTTAAGGATAACACAAGGCTTGTTTTTGGTGAAACCCTCGCCAATCCTGCTTTGACAGTGCTCGACATCGAAAAATTCGCCAAAGCCGCACACTCAAAAAATGTGCCGCTTATTGTTGATAATACTTTCCCGACTCCCGTGCTCTGCAAGCCTTTTGAGTTCGGTGCGGACATTTCCATTCATTCAACGTCAAAATATATGGACGGTCATGCTCTTCAAGTCGGCGGTGTTATTGTTGACAGCGGAGCTTTCGACTGGAAAAAAGGCAAATTTCCCGAACTGACTGCTCCTGATGCTTCGTATCACGGCATTATTTATACCGATACTTATGGTAAGGCAGCATATATAGTAAAAGCCCGTATGCAGCTTATGCGTGATTTTGGTGCGTATCCGTCTGCACATTCGGCTTTTCTGTTAAATCTCGGTCTCGAAACGCTCTCTTTGCGTATGGAGCGTTATTGTGATAATGCTCTGCAGGTTGCAAAGCTTCTTAGCGGCAGTGACAAAATAGAGCATGTTAAATATCCGGGTCTCGATAGCGACAAATACCACACACTTGCGAAAAAATATCTCAAGGGTGCAAGCGGCGTCATAACCTTTGAGGTTAAAGGCGGCAAGGCTGCAGCAATCAGATTTATGGACGCACTCCAGCTTGCTTCAAATGTAATTCATGTTGCCGATATTAGAACCTGCGTGCTTCACCCCGCCACAACAACACATCGTCAGCTCCCCGAAGATATGCTTCCTGCAGCAGGTATATCTGCAGGTACGGTTCGTTTGTCCGTCGGCTTGGAGCACATCGACGACATACTTGAGGATATTAAACAAGCGTTAGATATGGTGTAGCGAACTCCGTCATCGCGAGCGTAAGCGTGGCGATCCAGATGATATACCTATTGTAACCGTGTAGTCTGGATTGCCACGTCGCTATAAATAGCTCCTCGCAATGACGTAAAAGAGGAAACTGCTGATATATATCATGATTTTATACTATATAGTCATTTACTTTGCTCAGTAGCCCTTGGCCGACGATGCAGTCGACTTCGATAAAATCTTCTGTGTAGCGTGTGTCCTTGACGGCACCCTCCCTATGTATCATTTCAACAAGACCCGCCTTATCATAAGGCAAACGGAGAGTTACTTTCTTATTTACCGAGGAAAGACTCTCCTCTATCATTTCAAGGAGCCTGTCTATTCCCTGCCCTGTTTTTGCGGAAATCTCTACAATGTTCTCGCCATGCCGCCTGATATCGCTGCCCTCTACGTCACATTTGTTGTATGCTTCAATTCTCGGTGTTTGTGCAATACCGAGGGTGCTTATCATATTGTCAACAACACGCATCTGCTCTTCACACTCGGGACTGGATGCATCAATAACATGTATAAGCAGGTCAGCGTATTTTAACTCCTCAAGTGTTGCCTTAAATGCCTCGACAAGATGATGCGGCAGTTTTCGGATAAAACCGACTGTATCGGATAAGAGCGCTTCCTTAACATCGCTGACTGTAAGGCGGCGTGTTGTAGTGTCGAGCGTGTCAAAGAGCCTGTTTTCCGCTTGTATGTCAGCTCCTGTCAGTTTGTTAAGCAATGTGGATTTGCCTGCGTTTGTGTATCCTACAAGTGCGATGACAGGCATTTCATTTTTGCCCCTAAGACGCCTTTGTGTATCGCGCACACGTATAACTTCCCGAAGCTCGTCACGCAGCTTATCAATCTTTCTTCTGATATGCCGCTTGTCTGTTTCAAGCTGCGTTTCACCCGGTCCGCGCGTGCCTATCGGTGCGCTTGTACCTGTCTGGCTGACAAGGTGCTTCCACATTCCCGTAAGCCTCGGCAATATATAATTATACTGAGCAAGCTCCACTTGAAGCCGCCCCTCACGTGTACGTGCGCGCCCTGCAAATATATCAAGTATCAGTGACGAGCGGTCTATAACACGAAGTTCCAAGTCCTCTGTCAGGGCTCGCATCTGCGACGGTGAGAGCTCATTGTCAAAAACAACCACCGTACAGTCATTCGCTTTTGCGAGGTCCTTGATTTCCTTAACCTTTCCCTCACCGACAAATGTTCGCGGGTCGGGCTTCGGACGGTTTTGAAGTGCCCTGCCAAGGCAAACACCACCTGCGGTTTCAAGCAACGCTTCAAGCTCGTCAAGGCTTTCTTCTGTTGAGTGCTCAAACCTTTTCATGCTCTCAGCTGCAAGCCCGACAATTATCGCCCGCTCGGGTTCTCTTGATTTTTCAATTCTTTCAAAATTATCAATACTCACTTCTTACTCCTGCTAAAAAACCCGCACCTTTTGGGCACGGGTTTTTTCGTTTTTGTAGTTATTGACTTTGACTTAGTCCAAACTTCCTGTTGAACTTGTCAACGCGTCCGCTGGTGTCTACCAGTTTCTGCTTGCCTGTATAAAACGGATGGCACTTGGAGCAAATTTCGATTTTAATGTCTTTGCTCGTGCTTCCGGTATCAATAACCTCACCACATGCACATTTTATTGTTGTTTGCTGATAATTGGGGTGAATTCCGTCTTTCATTGCTCTAAACCTCTCAGATTTAAAATGTGTGGAAAATTCATATACGAAATTGAATTTTCTTAACGTCTTTTAATTTATTAAAAGACATTGTGTACTTTAGCACAAATTATATGTGTTTGCAAGTATTATTTATATGTTTATAGTTAAAATGTTGTTTATACAAGAAGAACGCCGTTAAGGCGTTCTTCTAATGGCTCGAAAGTTCCGTTAAAGGAACTTTCGAGACTATGCAGCGGGGGAAGGATTTGAACCCTCACGACATGAGTCAGAGTCATGGGTGCTACCATTACACAACCCCGCTACTACCTTCCGAGTGCTCTGTTTTCGGCTTCCCTGCGAAGCTGGGCTTCTCCGAGTATCCACTCGACGCACTGGTCATAACCGTAATCCAAGGCATCGCCAATCATTTGTGCGACAATCTGCTCAAACTCGGCATCGGAGTTTGCATATATTGCACGCCATGAGCCCTCGCGTATACATCTTGTAACCTGCTCCCATGTAAGGTTGAGGTCTCTGCTTCTGACGCTTGCCGTATAGTCAGTTGCCACTGCAAATGCTACATTACCTGTTGCATTAAACCATTCGTCCGCTCTGTTGTAACCCGTCCAGTTGCGCCATCTTTGCTCGACAGGTTTAATTTCAAGTGCAAGCAGTGTGCTGTTCCATGTTTCGTAGTTAAAGGTGTTGCCGCCCGGGGAGTCCGGATTTACGGCATCTCTCGACCATGTGGTATTGTTATGTTGGAATTCGCCGTCTTCATAAGGACCAAAGAAACTTCCGTAAGCTATTTCCGTTTTCTTGTCCTGCTGTGTTTGCAGACCAAGTTCGGTCATGTACGGCTCGCCGTCTCTGTCATAATCCCATGTAACACCTTTTGGACCGTAATTATAGATTAAAGTACCCTCCGGAGTGCTGAACCAGTTGATTATTTCCATTGCAAGCTCGGGATAGCGAGAGTTTGCACCGATTGACCAAATGCGGTTGCCGCCGTGTATGTTCAGACCGTTAACGAGATTTGTCTGGTCGTTTGCTGTGACTGCAAGCATCATTTTATCCTTGCTTGTATTGTCATCAATATTAAAGGCACTGCCCATCCACTCAATGAGAGTGAACATGACTGCTCCGTTTTGGATTTTCTCTATAAAGCCCATCCAGTCTTGAGTCATTGCATCGGGGTCATAAAGACCTCTTTGATAAAGCTGATTGTGCCATTTCAGGCTGTTTAAGTACCAACCGTTCGGCTCCAATGCACCCTCCCACTCTTGTGTTGTCGCGTGGTATAGCCCGATGTGAAACTCTTCCCACCCGTAAAGAGCCGCAGTACACTTAACCATCATAACCATGTCGCCGTCCCAGTCCGTAAAGGAAGACACCGCATAGGTTTTTGTACCATGCTCTGTCATCGGCTCAAGTGCCACCATTTGCTCAAGCACGGGAATAAAATCATTAAGCGAATTAATCGGCGGATGACCGAGCTTTTCATACAGGTCATATCGCATACGCGGATAATAGAAAAATGCCTCGGGGTCTGACGAGTTACCTGCTATATTATGCCCGAAACCGTGCAATGTGCCGGTAATCGCTCTGTTTTTGTTAAGTGCAGTTTCAAAATGATCCCAAATATACTCACCGTAGTCAAAGAGCAGGTCTTCTTCAAGCCAGTCAAAGAGTAAGCCTGCACGTGAAGCTTCTCTGTATTCTCTGCCGTCACTTCCAAAGAGAATGATGTCGCCCAAGAAACCGTTTTCCATACGTGTTTGGAAGGTTCCGGGAGTTCCGTCATTAATAATCTGAAGTCTGACATTAAACTCCTCAAGCATGACTTCCGCACTCCAGCCTATCATTTCGCCAAAATAGTTGGCAAGCTGAGAGTACACAACAAGGTCAATTACCTCGCCCCTGTTTCTGCCTCCTCCGCCGCTGCACGCTGCCACAGCAAAAGTGAGCATACAAACAATTAATAATGCCGCAATAATTCTTTTCATTTTTTTATCCTCCTATAACTCATCTTGTGCCCCCTTCGCGTCGAAGGGGGTGCCGTCGCAGACGGCGGGGGTTGTGTTTGCGGGGGTTGTGTTATCCCTTAACTGCGCCGAGCATTAAGCCTTTTTGGAAATATCTTTGCATAAAAGGGTATACGAGCAAAATCGGAATTATCGTCACCATAGCAACAGTCAGCGATACTATCCTGCCGTTTAAGGCAGCTTGGACGTCCTGCGCGGTAATATTACCGCCGCCCTGCATAAGTCTTGCAAGGTTTGTTGCCTGATTGAGATATGTGTAGAGCAGGTGCTGCAAAGTCCGAAGCTCGGGTCTTGCACCCATTAGAATAATGGAGTCGATAAATGAGTTCCAATGCCCGACGGCTCCAAACACTGCAATCGTTGCGAGTATCGGCTTGCAAAGCGGCATTATTATCGCACGGAAAACGGTAAAATGCCCCGCACCGTCTATAAATGCACTCTCCTCAAGCTCTTTTGGCAGGGACTCAATATAGGTTTTAACGAGAATAATATTAAACGGCTGCACCATGGCGGGAATGATATATCCCCAGAAATTGTTTGTCAGTCCGAGCATCATAATGTTAAGAAACCACGGGATAAGCCCTGCGTTAAAGTACATTGTAATGACTATGAAACGGTATACGATTGTACGCCCCAACATTTTCTGCTGAGTGACAAGGTAGCCGATAAAGGCTGATGTAAGCACCATAATCGACGTTCCGAGAACAGTACGGGATACCGATATCATTGTTGCGTCAAACAGGTCGTTTACACGAAGCAGTGCAAGATAGTTTTCAAAATGGACACCTCGCGGAAACAGGTTTATCTGCCCTGCCAAGACGAGCCTGTTATCACTAATTGTGTTGATAAAGAGGTAATAAATCGGGAAGGCACACATGAGTGTAAAGAGCACAAAGAACAGTCCCGACAGGCATGAAAACATGCGGTCTCCAAGTGTTTTCTTCAAATGAGTATGCATGACATCACCCCCCTTAAACTATACTTTCGCCGCGGATTAATTTCGATGCTTTATTCGCGGCAAAGAGCAGTACAACACTTATTACTGATTTTAACATTCCTATCATGGTGGCGAGCGGTATGTTACCTCCGTCACCTATACCCAAGTTAAAGACGTATAAATCCAAGACTTCTATTGGCGCACTTGTTGCGGGATTTGAGAACACGAGATACTGCTCAAGTCCGTTGGATAGCATATTTGCGATTGACAAAAGGAGCAAAACGAAGTATGTCGGCATAAGCCCCGGGACTGTTATATGCCACATTCTTCTGTAGCGCCCTGCTCCGTCAACCATTGCCGCTTCATAAAGCTGCGGGTCAATGCTTGATATACTTGCTAAATAGATTATTGCACCCCAACCGAGCCCTTTCCATGTGCCCCATGCCCACATTTTGAACCACATGTTCTCGCCGTCTATGAGAAAGTTCTTACCCTCCTCCACGAAGCCGAGACTTATGAGCATCCAGTTGAAAAATCCCTCTGTTGAGAAAAGCGCAAATGCCACACTGTAAACAAGCACCCAGCTTATATAGTTTGGTATGGTCGTCAGTGTTTGAACCGTACGCTTAAACGGGTTTGACCTGAGCTCCGAGAGGAAAATCGCAAACACGATTGGCACCCACGATGTAGCAATACCGATACCGCTCAGTGCAAAGGTGTTTGTCATAACACGTACTATATCTCTGCGGGTTGCGGCATTTTCAAATAATGATGTAAACCACTTAAATCCTACAAAGTCCTCCCATGCCAAAGCAAAACCGGGGGTGTAGTCAAAAAACGCATAACGCCAGCCCCAAAGCGGCAGATATGCAAAAAGTACAACAAGCACCAAAAACGGCAGCACCATTAAAAACAGGCTGTATTTCGGCTCTATGGAAAGCTTGTCGTCTTCTTCCTTGCTCGGCTGCGGAAGAATAAACCACATAGCCGCACTTACAACAAGCAGCGCAGCGAATATGGCAATAAACGCGTATATGCCTATCGGGAACATCGGTGCAATACGGTCGGGATTTGGCGCTCCCTCAAAACCTGCTTGAGCAACAAAGAGCATAATAATGCCAATCGCTCCCAAAAGTGCCGCGCCGCCCGAAGCCATTAAGCCTCTGCGTTTAAGTCTTGTATTTCCGAGGCTCATACAAAACGCTGCGGCTACAAGCCCGACTGCAAGCATACACACTATCGCTCCGACATATGTGAGCACAAGTGTTGACTGATAAATCCACTCACGGTCAAGAGCGCGTTCAAAGCCTCTGCCGACGGTATCATAAGAAATTGCACTTGTGAATAATGACGCGTTTCTGTTGATAATCTCACTCAGACGCGCAGGGTTGAGGTCGGGAATAAACGCCGCCACAAATGCGATTACGAGAAACACACGAAAAACAGACATCAGTATATTGGACTTTTGTTTAACCATGAGTTGCATACCTTTCACTAAAAGTTTCACTTCCGGGTTGCCACGTCGCAAGCTGCTCGCAATGACGATTGTGTAATTGCCGCTCTTACGGTGCTATGTAGTCAAATGTTATTGATATTGAGGTTATACGTGTAGATGTATAGTTTGCTAATATTCTTGGTGAAGCATCATCAATATTGCCTTCAAAAATACGGGCTTCCGGCGGAACTTTGCTCACCCACTCATTATACAGATTGAGTCTTGTCGTGACAGGGTTATCATTTGTTGTAAACGGTATTCCCTCAAGCGTCGCTTCTTCACCGTTTATCAAAAGCTCTCTTATCACGATATGATATCCCGGGAAGAGTATTTCGCCGTTCATAATGCCGATTGCACTAAATGCTATGCCGTTTGCATATCCTTGGCTTGTTCCCGTAAAGTCGAGCGCCACGGTATATGTTCCCTCACCTGTTATTTCGGGGTCTGTCGGTTCAATGCCCTTTGCAATTTGTTCCGGCTGATATCTGTCGCCTACGCTGTATTCCATATCCCAAGAGCCGCTGTTGAACATAATCCATGCTTTTGCCTCGTCAGCAGAAAGTACCGTTTCCTCACGGTCTGCTGCTTTTGCACGAATGGCATCCATGCTGTCTCGCGCCGCCGCAATAACTTGCTCAACTGTTTTTGTTTCCCTTGCCGCACTTCTTGTTTGGAACAGCTCCAATAATTCGGGTGCTACAATAGTGAGCGTATCATTTCGGTCAAAAAGTCTGCCCCACCTTGGTGTATAGCCTGTATCCCACAGTATGGGTGCAAAACCGTAAAGGTCGCAGTTATTAAGGAAGTTTGTAAAGAATGTGAGCCTGTCTTCACCGTCATTGTCAAGCACTCCCCACTCACCCAAAACAACACCGTAGCCTTGGTCTGTAAATTTCGTCAGCGAACCGAGCAGGGTGTTCATTTCTTCAACTTCGGTTTTTCTGCCCCATGTGCCTATGCCCGATGTATCACCGCAGTAACCCCATGGTGTGTAGTAATGCACAGATAGCATAAGTCTGTTTGCAGGGTCTTTCGGCATTACAAAACGGTCACTGAGTGTCATTTTGACATCTGTATTGTAGCCTTTCATAAGCAAGAAACGGTCGGGATTATTACCGCCTGTAGCGCGCACTAAATCGACAAAGACTTGTGAAAGCTCTGTGAGAAGTTCATAACATTCGTTTCTTGTCAGTACCCCCCCGCTTGGGCTGTAGGGGGTTTCGTCGTTAAATCTGTCGCCCCACTCTTCGTTTGACGGTTCAAATATTAAACGGTGGTCATAGTCTTTATATCTGTCGGCGATTTGCGCCCACATTGCTTTGAACATTTCGAGTGCAAAGTCGCGCCGCTCCTGCTCGGGATGTCCGAACATGCTCCACCAGCCGTGGTCCCAGTGTGCATTGACTATAACGTACATATCTTCGTTGAGTGCGTAATTCATTATTTCCTCGACACGGTCGAGATATGCTTCATTAATGGTAAAATCATCGTTTTCCCAGTCCATTGCATTTGTCCATGCAACGGGTATACGAAGTGTCTTAAAACCGGAGTTTCTCATTCCGGTTATCATTTCCTGTGTTGTGACGGGATTGCCCCACATTGTCTCATAAATGCTCGGGTCCCGATTTGGTATACGACCGCTTTGATTACATGACTCCATGGTATTACCGAGGTTGATACCGTAGCCCATGAGTCTTGCCATTTCTATTGATGCCATGTCATTATTACCTTCCGGAGGAGTTGCCCCTGGCTCCGGCGTTGGTACCTGCGTGCCGCCGCCGTTAGGGGGCTTATCGTCTTCATTATTGTTAACACACCCTGTAGCAAGCCAAACAGCTATCGCACAAACTAATGCTATAGCTAAGAATTTTCTTAAAACTGACATATTTGTTATCATTCCTTTTTACCCATACTAAAATGCAAAGGGCTGCGGTGCTCGCTCCACGCCCGCAGCCCCCGGCTTAGACATTATGCTTTTTTCTTGCCTTTAATCACAGCGAATACAACTACGCCAACGAGTAGAACTCCGCCGCCGATAGCAACAGGGAGAAACCACCCGGGAAGTCCGTCACTTTTTGGGTCTTCCGTTGGTCTTTCAATCGGAGGAGGCGGTGTAACAACCGGCTCATCTTCTCCGCCGCCCTCTCTAAACGGGTCGGGGTCGCCGTCTTCAACAATAACCATTGTTACTTCAAACTTTGAAAACTCGCCGATTGAGAACGGACCTGCAATGGGTACAGGGTCTCCTGCAACTTCCGCCCAGCTGTTGGTGATTGAAATGCGAAGATTTCCACGCTCTCTGCCGACAGTTACATTGTCGGGGTCAAACGGTATATCAACTCCGTCTTTTTTAATGCTGTCAATATATGCACCGAAGAACACAGGATTTAAGTCAATGTCTGTATCAACAGCAATGATATAGTCCTCACCGTTCCAGTGTGCGAGGTCATGTCTGATTTTTTCGCTGCCCATGTCGATTGAAACCGTAAACGGTACGCCGACTTTGATTTCGACAGCTTGGTCTTCAAATGCCCACCAGTCGCATCTGCCGGGGTCATTTTCGGGGTCAGCGTCATCGGGGTGCGCTCTGTCAAGGAATACGAATGTTCCGCCGATGTACGCAATACCTGTTACATCTGATAAATCGGGAACTTCGACTTTGGGTGGCTCGGGCGGGTCGCCCACATAGTTTACGATAAATTCGATACGCAGTTTTTTGAACTCGCCAAGTGTTTCAGCGTCAACAGGCTGCTCGTCAATGTCGCCGTTCCACTTGTTTGTAAGTGTGAGCCTCAGTCCCGGACTGCTGCCGTCGATTGCGTCCATTCCCTCGGCATTGAGCAGTACATCGCCCATGTCGACTTCCTTATCATCGAGCTTAAATGACAGTATTTGTGCCATTTCGGAATTTGCAAAAGGAATTTCACCCTCAAACGGATTTGGCAGGTTTGTTTCAATTGCGATGTAGTTGCCGTCGCCGAATGATACAAGCTCATCAAATTCGAACTCGATAACTGCGGGATGTCCCATTGAAAATCCTGTTGCAGCCATGTCGCCAAGACCCCACCCGTTAACAGGGTCTGCCATTTGTGCGCCGAACTGTGCAAAATACACACCACGGACTATAAATGAAATTTCGAGCTTCTCGAACTCGCCGAGTGTTGTCGGGTCTACGGGTTGTTCGTCGTCCTCAAGTGCAGACCATTTGTTTGTGAGAGTCAGACGCAGACCTTTTCCGCTACCGTCAATTGCATCTTTGCCCTCCGCATTAAGAAATGCATCAGCCATTTCGACATCTTTGCCGTCGAGCTTAAATGATAATATCTGCGCTAATACCGGATTTTGGAACATGTCCATACCTGTAAACGGGTTTGGAACATTTGTTTCAATGGCGATGTAGTTGCCGTCGCCAAATGATACCTTTTCACCAAAATCAATGCTGATAGTCGCTTCTTCGTTCAGCTTAAATTTTGCTTCTGCAACTTCACCAAGCTCCCAACCGTTAATCGGATCTGCCATTTGAGCGCCGAACCATGCAGTGAACTCTTCTTCAGCCGATAATGCCCCCCCGAATGGAACCATCATCACAAGCAAGATTGTAGCTAACGCGACCCCTATAAAACGTCTTTTCATTTTATTACTCCTTCTAATCGTTTATATTATTTCACTTCGTGCAATAGTGCCCTATTATAGAGCACTATCACACTTAAACTCAATGTATCATGTTATATAAGAAGTGTCAAGATACATTATATATGTATTATTTATACATTTTATAGATTAGTTTTGCTTATCACTTTTTCTTTGAGATAATAATTACTACGATTACTACCACAACAAGAGCACCTCCGCCGATGCACAGCCAAATCCACCACGGCATACCGTCGCCACCGTCGTCAGAGGGCGGGCTTTGTGTCGGAGGGGGTGATGCTGTTTCTGCCGGCGGTTCCGGGGTGTCGGTGTCATCAGGGTCTGTTTCTACGGGTCCGGGAAGTGTTGCAATCGGGGGCTCTACGCCGCCCTCGGGAAGCGGGTGGAAAAACTTGTCGCTGCCGAGCGGACGTGATAGCTCATCAAATGTGAAGACATCCGGTGTGTCCGTAAGGTCTAAGAGTGTTACAACCATTGTTGTATCACTTGGCGGGTCAAAAATACCAAGCTCAATAACTTGAATGTAATCGAGATATTCCATTTCCCAACCGTCCGGGTCATTGTTCTCAAACCAGTCCATTGCATGGCGGAATGAAATCGGCAGTTCATAAATACCGTCACCGTCAATGAAGAAGTAATATTCTTCGCCAAATATTTCGAGCCAACTGGTTGTATCTTCGCGCTCACCACTAAGAGCCCATACTTGCGGCTGCCATGCTTCATTGGCTATAAAACCACCCATTACACGGTAGCCCTCGGCACCGCCGTCATAACCCTCAACCTTAAAGGTTACGATTATGGTCTGTGTGCCCTCGGCAGGCTGTGTTATAAGATATGCGGATTTGCCCCACGGGTTATTGATGTTGACCCATGCTCCGCCGTCACCTTTGAAGTTGTAGCCGATGTGGCCTTCATCTTCTTCTGCTGCAAACGAGTCGGGTGTGTTCGGGTCGAGCATATACAGGCCGCTTGCAAGTGCTGTAATGCCGAACAGTGAAAGTGCGAGGATCGCGCAAAGTGTAACTGTGAGTAATTTTTTCATTTTAATATTTTCCTTTCAATTTTATATGTCCTTTTCGTCATCGCGAGCCACGTAGTGGCGTGGCGATCCAGATGATGCACTTGTTGAAATATTAGTGTCTGGATTGCTTCACTGCGTTCGCAATGACGGCATTGGCTACGGGTTCCATGTCATGTCTATCATCATTTGCACTGATGATTTATACGCTTCGACAGCTTGCGCTGCCGACATATCGGCTGCTCCTCGGATACGGGAAACTATGTTATCCATTCCCGTAAAGCCGTACATTCCGTTCCAAATGGAATATTTGTCCATTTCAACGGCAAGCTCGTATTCTTCGAGTGAGCCGTAGATAAGAATACGCTCTGCCTCGGCTTCTGCCTCCGCTTTTTGTTTTGCCGCTTCATCTTCATAAAGCCGCTTAAAGAGCATAAACAGTGCTGCAAGCTCGGGTTCCTTTGCAGCGCCCGATATTCCCTCTCTGTGACCTGAGGCTATGTCTGCCATAGGAACATCGGCGGGCAAATCCGGACCTCTCGGGAACGGTGCAAAACCGAGCTTGTCGCCAAGCTCATAGCGCAGACCTTCAGTCTTGCCGTCGCCAATCAGCCATGCTCCCCAATACATCATTGCGATATTTCCTGCAACTAACATTCCCGGCGGGTCTAAGTCGGGGTCATATGGAGCTATAATGTCATATTGCTCGCCAAGAGCACGCTCCCACTCAAGTGCACGGATAGCTTTCGGGTCATCAAGATTTTGAACAGGATTACCGTCGACCCATTTAATATGGTCTGTGCCGTTTGAATAAAGAAGCTGCTCCCATTGCCATGAGTAGTAGCCCCAAATGTCATACTCACCGTCGCCGTCAATATCCTGCTTAACATCCTGCGCAAGCCTTACAAATGCGTCCCATGTCCATGTTCCCTCAAGCCACATCTCATAGGGGTTTTTGAGTGACGCGTTTGCAAAAATGTCCTTACGGAAATACATCTTGCTTGAGCCCTCATGAAAATCGGGCACTGTGTAAAGCTTTCCGTTAAAGGTGTAAAACTCTTTTGTGCCTATTCCAAGTGGGATAGTGATTTTGTTAAAATCAAGGTAGTCGCTGACAGGGGTCAAAAAGCCTTTCATAACCCATGCCGGAATAACCTCACTCATAAAGTAGCAAATGTCGGGACCCTCACCTGAGGCTATCGCTTTAACGAGGTCGGGCTCGTACATTTCCCATGAGAAACGGTTGACAAAATCAACCTTTGCTCCTGTAGCAGCTTCAAATGCCGCAATATGCTCCGCTTCCGTATCGCTCAAATCCCAAAATGTCCAAATAGTGAGGGTTTTTCCCGCATATTGGTCGGGGGTTATTCCAAGCTCATTACGAAAAGCCGCGCCGCTGTTTATGTTGCCGAGGTTTGGTCCTGTAACATCACCGCCTTGTACATTGCCGTCAGGGTTGATATTTGCCAAATCCTGATTGCCCTCCGGCAGAGGGGTCGGGTCGGGGTCGTTGACTGTGCAGCCGAGGAGCACCCCCCCCGAGCATCACTGCGACAAGCAACACTGCTATAATCTTGTTTCTTCGTATCATTAAATATCCACCTTTCTATTTTTATAAACCTATGTTCAATTATGCTCTTTCCGGATCGCTACGCTTCGCTCGCGATGACGCCAAGTTATTGTTTTTATCCTACTATACCACTTCTCTCGACGCTTTGTACAAAGAAGCGCTGACCTATTAAGTATACTATTATGAGAGGCAATATTACAAGTGCAACTCCTGCGTATTTGGTCGGGGTGACATACGAGAGGTCTGTGACCTGTGAGGATTTTGTGATAAAGCCCACAATTCCGACAAGCCGCATTGACAGGGTCGGGCTTTCGTTAAGAAACTGCGACTGGTTGAATACTTCATTCCAGTGCCAAACGAAAGATAAAAGTCCTACCGTTATGAATGCGGGGGTGGCATTGGGTGCCATTATCCGCAGATATGTTCTGATTGCACCGCAACCGTCAAGATAGCCCGCTTCTTCAAGCTCAATGGGCATGCCTCTGTAAAACTGCCTGAATATGTATATAAACAGTCCTGTCTTTAAGCCTTGCCCGAAAATCGCCGGAAGTACAATGGGTGCTATGGAATTGTTGAAGTTGAGTGTGCCGCCGAGAACTGCCTTTATAATTCCGAGTATATCAAAGTTTAAGAAAAATAGATACTGCGGCAGATTAATTAATTGCGGCGGGATAATAATCGTAAATATCACGAGTGCAAAAAGGATACCTCTTTCGCGAAAACGAAAGCGCGCAAACGCGTAACCGATAGCGGAGCACACAAACATATTTAAGATTGTGACCGTCGCAGCTATTGTCATGGTGTTTAGAAGTGAAGCGGGATAATCTATAAAATTCCATACGTCCGTGTAGTTTGAAAAGGTCGGGTTCTTGGCGACCCATACCGTTGTTGTATCGAGCATGTCACCGACGGATTTAACTGAGGTCGTGAATATATAAATGAGAGGATATACCAAAATGTACCCAATGCCGCAAAAGAGCATGGTAAAAAACAACCAGTAAATAATCTTACGGCTTTTTTTGACTATTGTTGCCTTTTTATGGTCTGATATTTTAATCATATATTCCCCCGTTAGTCATTCATGTAGAATACTTTTCTTGATAACAAACCGACGGTGAGCACAAGCAAGAGACTTATCATCGCAAAGAATATCCATGAGAGCGCTGCCGAATAACCGAAATCGAGCATTGAACCGAATGCCGCATCTTGAATGTATCGGAGCAGTGCGTTGTTATAGTCTGCAAACGAGTCGATAATTGTGTATACGAGGTTGATGATAATAATCGGTGAAATAATCGGCAGTGTGATTTTCCAAAATGCTTCCCATGCCGTGGAGCCATCAATTTCGGCACTTTCATACAGGGCGGGCGGTATGGCTTGCAGTCCCGCAATAAAGAGCAGTATCTGAACACCCGATTTCCAAATAATTTGGTAAATACGGTCAATTGCATCCGTCAAAATTTCAATGGCAGGGTTGTTGTTTGTGAGTGTCATAAGCAAGTTCTTGAAGTCAACGGTTTGCAGCATCGGCATCCCCTGCTGCCCCGAAGCTCCCGCAAACTGCGCGGATACATCAGACTGCATGACATATACGAGCGCTCCCGAAGTTATGATAACGGGTAAAAAGAATACGGCACGCAAAAACGCACGTCCTTTGAACTTTCTGTTGAGCATTACCGCAACAAAGAGCGAAAAGAATGTAACGAGCAGTATGTCAATTATTATAACTGTAAGGGAGTCTATCAGAAGCGGTACAAATGTGGCGTCGATTGTAAATGCCTTGATGAAATTATCCCAGCCGATAAAAGTCAGATTTACATTACCGAGCGAAATTTCAACTTTTGAAAAGGCGTACACAATTGACTGATAAATCGGAGTGGCTACAAAGAGCAGGAAACCAAGCAGCCAAAAGTAAGCCGCCGCACGCCCTACTCTTGCTTTGCGTCGCATCAGTCCGCCCTGTTTTTGTTTGCCTGTAATTTTCATGTTTAGTCCTTTACGGTTGTGTGTCGGGCGGCAGGTTGCCGCCCCTACTCGTGCCCCCTTCGCGTCGAAGGGGGTGCCGCGTTAGCGGCGGGGGTTGTTACCTTACCTCAAATGTGCGGGTGTTGTAGTCTACCGTTACAACTATGCCGTTTTCATAGGTTGTTTGATAAATGCCGTCAGAAATTTTTTCATGCCCTGTCATATGCTGCCCGCTTATTTGTTTATATAAATCCCCTATCTGCGATGTCTGCTCTGCCGCTATGTCAATCCAATCCAAGAATTGCGAGGCAAACATTCCCTCAAGCACGGTGTTTCTAAGCAGCGACGACTCGGCATATGTGCCGAAATAGTGAGGCAGCGCTCCGTATTCAATGCTTCGCAGCAGTGCCGTCTGCTTATCGGGCGACAGGTTCATGGCTGTTCCCGAATATTCAATATATCCGTGTATAACAAGCTGATAAAACGGAACTTCCTCACACTCAAGGAAAAATCCCGATGCTCCGAGCGGCACATCATAGAGTACCGGCATCAGCTCCCAGACATACGCATTTCCGTATGACAGGGCAAGCCTGCCCTCATCTTTTTTCAGTGCCTGCACAAGAGCCGGTCCTGTGCGGTCGCGAAATACGGGTGAGTTCTGATTATAGTCCGAATAAACGAGCCTGCCTGCGTCCTCAAGTGACATATGTTTATTTTCCCGAACACCTTTAAGTGCACTTTCCCATTGATTTGGAGAAAGCAGATACCAGCGACGAGCATATGCATTGCGTGTGCCGTCTTGAATGTAATAGTCATACTGGAAGTTCAGTCCGCCGCCCGTTGTCCTTGCTGCGCTGTTTGAAGCTGAAAAGCCTCTGCCTGTTTTATATACCTGCAATATCTCGCCCATTAAAAAGGCCGAGTTACCCTCTTTTTCAAGACTTTCAAGGAGCTTTTCCCAGCCTTTCGAGCCACCGAGTGAGCGGTTAAATCTATAGTCTCTTGTCCACTGTGAGTTATATCCGCCCGCATGAGCACCCTTATACATAATGCTCATCTGCTCCAAGCCGATATCTTTCAAGGCGGAAACTATGACCTGTGCCTGCTCGAATGTCGTGAGGGTTATCTCCCTCTCCATAGGAATACCTATAAAGCTTGACGGTCTTTTCACCGCTCCCGCCAATGTCAGATGTGCGTTTCGGGAAGCCACGGTACGCTCCGTCAGCACACCGCTACGCTCCAAATAATCCCTGTAGGCAAATGCCATGTCGTTATAGTTTATTTCATTTCCTTCGAGCAGCAGATAGCGCACACTCATCGGCACTGTAGCCGTAATCGGCGAGGGTATTGTATAGTTTGTCGAGACTGTTGTCTGATTGTCCCTCAGTGCCACCCTGCCTACATCGCGATATGTAAAAATCACTCCGTTTCTAAAATAACGGTTATTACTTCTCATTACACCCGTAACAACGGAAGATATGAACGAAGAGTCCCCCTCAATAACTGCAAGATATGCCGCGTCATTTGTTTTTGCCCCGAAAACGGGCATACGGTAGCCTTGTATGTTGGATATTGCTTCAACCGTGCCTATTCCGTTATCAAACCCGTAAACAGAATAAACTATGTCTGCAGGGTTGTTGTAGTCTGTTTTGTAATTGGAGATTACTCCCGAGCCGTCGGGGTAGAACAAAAATCCGTCATCATCGGAGCTGCCGCTGTTAAAATACGGCATAAGCATAAGCTGATTTACGATAAAATCGCCCGTTTCAACAATATCGCCGGGGGCAACCGAAACCATAAAGCCGTCGTCCGTGAGAGTGATATCCACGGGGATTGTAAGACCCTGCCTTTGGTAACGGAAAATAATCCGCACACCGTCTGTAATAGCTTCATATTTAACATTATCCGTTTGCACGCAGTGCTCGTATGAATGTAAATCCTGCCTTGCGAGCGAAGCGTCGAGCGCCGTTACGGTAAGCAGTGAGGCTAAGTTTGGTATAAGCATGTTGTGAGCCCAATCGGGGTTCTCATAGTTTTCGGGAAGACTTCTCCAAATAACCCCGCTCCCGCTTCTTATCTCAAAGGCGCAGATATCGGAGTCTAACCAAAGCTCATATTTACTGTTTTGCGCAACCTTGCTAAGCCCATCAAGCTCAAGCGCCGTGCCTGCGCCCGGAGCACGGTAAGGTGAGACCTGCTCAAACACATCACCCCCTGCATCGCATGACGCGAGCGACAAAAGCAGTGACAAGAGTAAAATTATAGGTATTGTTTTAACCAAAAAACGCTGCATTTACACCCTCCCTACGGCATAAAACGTATTTCTGTAATTACCGTAGTAATAAAGCTGATAAGCTGCTGAAAAGTTGAAAACAAGATGATGCCGATAAAAATGGACGCCGCAATGCCTGCAAATGTAAAGAGCGTCATCACAACGGTTTTTGTCATTGTGTAGTCATGGATTGTCATATTTCCGAACAAAAACAAAAATGTACACCATAAAACGGCAATGCTTGTAATGAGATAATAAAACGCACTGTCTTGCAATGTCATAATGTGCGAGGCAATAACAAGAACCGGAATTGATAATAAAAGCGGCATGAGTGAATATACGCTTTGCACCCATATCTGTTTCATGCTTGCTTTTCCGTCAAGCAGTGTTGACAGTGCCCAGTTGAGCACCGACCATGCCAAAAGCGGTAGCACAAAGCTTGAGATGTTAATTAAGATATTTACATTATCACGATCCAAAACTCCGTAGTGAAATGAGGTAAACTGAATAGAGAGCACATTAAACAAGCACAGTACGGCTAAAATGAGGTTTGCCGCGCCGAATGATTTTTCCTTGTGGTTTTTCAGTTCCCAAAAGCCGTCAATCGGGTGAAAGAGGACATAAAACGAAAACGCTGCTGTTTTTAACATGCCTTTACCTCCCCTCCTTCACGGTTTTTTCTTTTTTCTATAGCGCTCGATGCCAAACGTACACCAACAGAAAGAGCCACACCGAGCAAGACAATGACGATTACTATAACCGAGAAGTAATGCTTAATCCACTCATCGCGAACCTGACCGAATGCAAGAGAGTAACCGCGACGGTCCATTCCAAGTTCAAAGTATTCCATTGCCGCCGCGTAGTCTTTACGTCCGTAATAAGCTTGTCCGAGCGCACGCCATGCGAGGGTGTTCCCTGCGTCCATGCGGATAACCTCCTGCCATGGTCCGATGCTGTCTTCGTACTCACCCAAGGTGTACAAATGATTTGCAAGCAAAATCAGCTCTCCGTACTGCGTGAGTTCGAACACTGTGATGTTACCGCGCCCCGCATCAAGCACATATGCCCTGCCGTCTTTAATGTCAATAGCCTGAGCGTCGTTAAATAGCCCTACCTGATTTCCCCTGCCGCCGAACATAAAGAGCATCTGCCCTGTGTTGTCGTAGACAAAAATTCTGCCTGTCGAGTTATCAAGTGCATATACATTGCCGTCTTCGTCTGTGGTCACTGCTTGAAACTGTGCAAGCGTTCCCGCTCTGACAGAGGTTGAGGTAATATCGCCGTACACTTCCTCGCCGATACCGTCATGGCGAAGCACATCACTGCCGAGTGCATTAAGCCGTCTTACCTGCAAGGTTCTTGTATTTCTTGTTGTAACATATAAAAAGCCGTCTTCGTCAACATGTGCGTTGGAAAACTCCGTCGGCACAAACTGCTCGCGCGCCTGTCTTTGAGCACGTGTTAAAAACATGCGGTATATAACTTCAATCGGGTTTGGTCTTACTCTGTTGCTTCCGAAAAAACGGACAAAGTCGCCATCGCGTGTCAGTTGTATAAGCCCCTCTGTTGAGCCTGCTCCTACGACATATACATGCCCTGCTACATCCGTAACGACCTTTTGCGGGCGAAATGTGAGCATTGAGCCTGTCAGCTCCACATCTGCCATAAGTGTTATCAGGCTGCCGTCTTTATCGAGCACCACCACACGTCTGTTTTGTGTGTCGGCGATGAATATAGTGCCGTCTTCTTCAGCAAAGGCTCCTTCGGGTGCATTAAAGGTTTCTTTTACTCCGCCGCTTTCAAAGCTGTCAATAACTTTTACGAGGTTAAGTCCGCTGTCCAAAACAATAATACGGTCATTGTTTGTATCTGCGATGTATGCCTGTCCGTCAAGTCCGAAGCGGAAGTCATTCGGTTTATTCAGGTCGCCTACTCCGAGCTGCACTCCCGTTATAAGCTGCACAGGCACCATACAGTCGAGCATGGGTGTGGCTTCATTATCCACGGGGTCAAAGTTATATGTATTATAAGGAGCAGCGCCAAGAACAAGCGGCAACGAAATAATCATTGTCAGCAGTATTGCAAATATCCGCTTTTTCATAGTAACATTACTCCTTTCATATTGTATTTTTGAGTCTGGATTACCACGTCGCCTGCGGCTCCTCGTAATGACGGCGGTGAGGTAGCGTTTTCAACTTTGGCGTCATCGCGAGCCAACCCCCGCCTAATCCTTCATTCCTGAGGATTTCATGGTTTCGATTACGTTTCGTTGAGTGAGTATAAAGATTGCTATCGGCGGTATCATAAGCAAAAAGCCTATGACTGCCGTAGAGCCGAGCCGCGGCAAGCCTCCTTGCATGACATATGTCAGTGCAAGCGGCAAGGTCTTTTTACTTTCTGTGGTGATATAGAGCATGACGGGGGTCGGGTCATTCCAAATGCCTTGGAACGCAAAGAGCACAAGTGTCAGATATGCAGGCTTAACCGCAGGCAGCACCACATGCCACCATACTTTAAGCTCGCTTGCTCCGTCTATACGGGCGGCTTCAAGCACCGAGTCGTTGATTTGCTCCATAAACTGTTTCATCAGATACAGCCCGAGTGTTGTGACCATTGCGGGAAATAATATAGCAAAATATGAGTCAAGCCATCCGAAACGCGCCATTTGCAGATATCGCGGTATGTTCAGGATAATCGGCGAGAACATAAGTGCAAGAACAATTACCGAAAACATAATCTTACGTCCCGGGAAATTATGCTTTGCAAGCGGAAAAGCTGCAAGACAGGCTAATGTTACATGCCCTGCCGTTCCAACAATACTAATGAAAAAGCTGTTAAATATATAACGCGAAAACGGTACAAGCGAACTTGACACAGCATTTGAGAGGTCTGCAAAGTTGCGAAGTGTCGGGTTTTGCACAAAGAATGTAGGCGGAAAACGCAGCAGCTCACCCATGGGCTTAAATGCAAGGTTTATTGTGTATATCATCGGCGCCGCCATAAACGCGGCAATAATCAGAAGAAGAAATACAACAAGTCCGTTGCCCATTCGCGAGCGGGTCGCTTTTCTGCCTATACGTGCTTTGAATAACTTACCCATCCTTAGACCCCCTTTGCAGGAGCTTGCGGACAAGCTGATTTATGCCGAGCGTTATGGAAAAGAGCACAACGGCAATAGCACAGGCATATCCAAGCTCAAAGCGCGGAGCCAGTGCGTAGTCTTCCATGTGCATAATGAGTGTATTTGCCGAATAAAGCGGCGACGGTCTGCCGATAAGCTCCTGACTGATAGTACCTACGGCAAACGCTGCGGTTATTTGAATGACAGCTCCGAACATAAGCTGCTCTTTCATGGACGGCAGGGTTATATGGTAAAGCTCCTGCCAGCGGTTTTTAATGCCGTCGATTGCACCCGCTTCATAGAGCGTTTTATCCACGTTTTGAAGTCCCGCGATAAATGCTAAAAATGCCGTTCCGAGCGATAGCCAAAGCTGCACGACAATAACAACCATAAGGGTATATCTTGTGTCATGCCTCCACAGCACAGGTTCTGTTATAAATCCGAAACGCATTAAAAACGTGTTTACAAGTCCGTTTGAGTCCGATGAGAAGATAAACTGCCAGATAAAATACACATTGGCAGATAAGCTCGGAGCGTAGAACAGAAGCGTAACCCATGCGCGAACCTTAGGTCCGAGGTCGTTAATAAACCATGCGACAAGAAGACATGCGACATAACTTATCGGTCCTGTAATAAAAGCAAAGAGCATAGTATTTCTAAGTGATATCAAAAACACCTCATCGTCCAAAAACAGACGCAGATAATTATCGAAGAAATTATTAAGAGAGAAAAACTGCGGAGGCTGCATAACATTATAATTTGAAAAGCTGTATACAATGGCAATAATAACCGGAACAACCGTAAAGATTGCAAACAAAATCATAAACGGTCCGACCATTGCATACGATATAGCATATTTTTTTGCTTTTTCTGACATTTTTATCCCTTTCGTGTTTTCTTTAATCAAGTCCGAGTTCAATGCGCTTGCGGAGGATTTCCGCATTTATCACTTCGACATATTTTCTCATTGCCGTGCGGGGAGTTTCGCCCATCAGCACTACTTCGTTAAATGCATTACCCATATGACGGCCTATAAAGTATGACCCCGGAACTCCCGGTATTTCTCTGACATTAGACAGCGAGGTCATAATAGTATCAAGCGAGTGCCTGTCCCATGATACTGACTTTATTGCTTCCATGTTTGCGGTGTTGTATCTGCCCGACGCTCCAAACATTGCTTCAAGCTCAAGTGCAAAGAGCACTTGTATTTCCTCTGACATAAACCACTGCACAAATGTCCACGCATCGTCTGTGCGCTCGGGTCTGGATTTTGATATAAATCCGCTTGAGGTCTCAACAACCGGCCATGCTCCGGCTGATGTAATAATTGAACGGTCTATCGTGCCGTCTTCTTTTAGGACTCCGGGAACGGGATACATTGCCCAGTCACCTTTAATTTCAAGCGCCGCAAAGTCGAGCATATTAAACAAACTGTGGTCGTTTATGCCAATCGGCATCTCGCCCGTTCTAAAGCGGTTAAAGAAGTCACTTTGTACGGGTGCTCCGTGGAGAGTAAAAAGATTTGTCCACTCTGTAAGCGCTGCGATACCAATCGGGTCATCAAGGAGCACCTGTGTCAGTTCATCATCAAAATAGCTTCCGCCGTTTTGCAAAACAAAAAACGGCAGCAGGTCTCCTGCAGGTGATACTTGAAGATTGTGAACTCCGAGTGTTCCTATGACAGAATAGAAATCGTCCCAAGTCTGCGGAACGGAAAGTCCTAAGTCATTGAATATATCATGCCGCACAAACATAACGGGTATCTGCTGCACGACAGGAAAACCGTACACTTCACCATCCCATGTATTGGGAAGCATGGATGTCGGTGTAAATTGCGCTTCAAACTCGGCATATCCCGGCAGCGCAGCGAGGTCTACCGCCGCACCACGAAGCCCGAAGTCGAGCGGATAACCCTTTACTATGTTAAGACATACATCGGGGCCTGTGCCTGCTGCAAGATTAAAGAACATAAGATTGTCGTTCATTATTATGTTGTAGTTGACCTTAATGCCTGTTTGGGGAGTGAAAACATCATCGATTAAACGCTTTAGCAGCTCGGACGCGTCCTTACCGTATCTTCCCCACACTTCAATCAGGTTTTCTTCATTTTCATCATAACTGTTGCCTGCATTTTCCGCACGTGATGTAAACGATGAAATAAACCTTTGAACCGAAAACAGCAAACCACCCCAAAAGCCCGGTCGTACGGGGTCAAACTTGGTATCGGGAGCTGCAGCCGTAACCGAATAGAGTGCAAGCGGCATTTCCGAAGCAATAAGTATCCAAATCGCAAGATTGATTATATTGTCCTTAAATCTCGGCAGCCGTTCGGGAATACTGTCGGGGCGTTTGCCAAAGTCATGAAGCTGAGATGCCATAATTGAAATTGAAAGTGCATCATTTCTGCCGCCGCCTATTGCGGATATATCATCGCTTATTTCATCAAGCCGTCTTGCGAGGTCTTCAAATTTCGGCATAATATCCGGCAAACGCTCGTCAATGCGGTAGTCACGCATGTTGTCGGGATATGGTCCGGTTATCATAATAATCCGTGTGTATATCTGCGAGAGCTCGCTCGATATTTCCGATACACGGCGGCAGATATCGGCTGTCGGTCCGAGGGTGACGGTCAGGCTAATCTCATGTGTGCCCTTTGTCAGATACACAAGTGCGTCCTCACCGTCTACGTTTAATGTCAGTCTTTCCCAGTTTGAGCTGTATGGGAATACAACCGCTTTAGCCTCTTCAAACGGTATTTCACCGTTTATGGCGAGTGTTCTCGGAACGGGAAGCCCCACAACAGCGTCCTGCTTATATACAAAGCTCAGTGAATACAAGCCGTCGGCAGGGATATCCATATCCCATTTTATCATTTGCCCGGGCAGGCACCACATATCGCCGCCCATAACATTATATGAAATTGTTTCCAAGCTGAACGGCTCAAGAAACGGGTTTGTCAAATCTACAATCGGAAGCAGTGACGAGGAGTTGCGGAGCGAGGAGTCCACGGCAAGAACCGTAAGCGGCTCGGCGTTTGTGATGTCTGCGGGATTGTAAGTGCTCGAGAGCTCGGCATATGAGGGCAGGTTCGGGGGCGCAGTAAGTTTGATTTCACCTATAAGCACCGGCTCTCTGACAGAGCGCAGTGTGATTTTCCTTGTACCCGCAGCTAAATAAAACGCAAACGGCTCTATGAAATATCCTTCCTTATCGGATATGTACTGCTCACTCCACCTGTATTGTTCAACACTTGCAGGGCGGAGCATATTTCCGTTATTGTCAAAGGAACGCTCGTCTTCGGCATATTCCCAAAAACGTGCAAATTGAAATACTCTCGCTTCGCGAAATGGTATTTCGCCGTCAATTTCAAGAGAGAGCTCAATATTTGCACGGCTGCCGGGTGCTGCCGCATATGTGACGAGAATTGCATAACGTCCGTCTTTCGGAATGTCGACGCTATAGGTGACAAAGCCGTCTTCCATTAATATTACACTGTCAAAAACACCTAAGAGCTCGTCGCTGACTTCGTGTATGCTCACACCGTCCGAAGAGCTGAACGAATTTGCCGCGACGTTGATTTCGGCGTCGGGGACATGTGAATTGTCAACAGGACCGTACAGAGCGTAGGAGTCTTCTTCTGTGATTTCGGGAAGCTCTCTGATTGTTTCAGACAGACGTGCGGCGGCGGACATACTCATAGATGGAGCTGCCGCCGAGGCTGTCAGCTGCATAATTAATATAAGGCACAGAAAACTCGCTATATACAGTCTGAAACGTTTCACGAAAGACTTTTCCCCCTTGCTTCCTTTTTTACCCGGCACTACGTGCCACCCCTTAGCTGCGCTCCATTTCTGCGATTTCTCTAAATCTTGCTTCCATAAGCGGGTCTATCATCTTAAATGTGCTGCGGCTGAAAAAGACACCCTGCTCGGGGATTTCGCTGATTGTAATATCCCACAATACCGGACACATTCCGCGCACAAAAATCGCTTCCGCAACTGCTGTGATGTAAGTAAATACCGCTCCCTCATCTTTGAGCGCAGCTCTTGGTGAACCAAACTCGCCGAATATGACGGGAATTCCGTTATCTATAAAGGTTTCCTTTGTTAAATCCATAAGCCTGTTTAGCTCACGGTAATCACTGTCCGTTCCCCAGTCCATGCGCATCTTGCCCCAACTTGCATCCTCTTCCAAAATTGCAAAGGTCGGAGGTGTGTAATAATGCACGGACACCGCACAGCGGTTTGCGGGGTCATTTGGCATTTCAAAAAGCGGGTCACAGGTCAGCTCAACATCGGTATGGTAACCTGCGATAAGAAGATGCCGCTTGTCATTGTTACCGCCCGAAGCACGGACAAGGTCTACAAAGGTCTGGTTTATGTCAGCCACCAAGGCATAGGACTCCGCTTTTCCATTATCATTTCCGCTCCAACGGTTCCACATGGAGTTCCAACCGAGCTCTTCATTGGCAGACTCAAGCATCAGTTTATCGCCGTAATGCTTAAAATGCTCACAAATCTGTTCCCAAATTCTCGTGAACTTTTTCATACATTCGTCGTACTCTGTGGGGAAATCGTCCCACCAACCGCCGTCCCAATGTATGTTTACTATGGCATACATGTCATATTTAAGTACCCAATCGGTAATTTCGGCAACACGCTCCATGAGCTCGGGCGAAATTGTATAATCATCATCCATAAGGTTTGACCATGCAACAGGAATACGAACAACACCAAACCCTGCGTCGGCGTAACCCTTGATTAAGTCCTCAGTGATAATAGGGCTGCCCCATGCCATTTCGTATTGCATGACCAAATAACCTCTTATCCAAGACCCTGTGGCTTCCAAGGTGTTTCCGAGGTTTATGCCGATACCCATATCATGCACAAGTTCCATTGTGGAAATATCCCGCATTTCACCGAGGGGAAGCTGCGGTGTGTCCGGCGATGAGCCGTCCGGTGTTCCCACGGGGTCGCCCGTGCCGGGTGTCGGGTCGTCCGTATTGTCATCGTTACACGCTGCAAGCACCGCAAAACATAAAATCACAGCTAAAATAATACAGAAAATCCGAAGCTTAATCATATTTACATTCCTCCATTATGACCACCCCGCCGCTCTGCGGCACCCCTCCAACGGAGGGGATTTACATTGTTTCAAATTTTATTCCGGGAGCGTTGCCGTCCACATTAAAACGAACCTCGCCACTCTCAAGCTTTGCCGTAACCGTTGCCTGTTTGTTTCCGAGCTTGTCAAAAAGTTCGATTGAAGCTTCGGTTACATTATAGGCACGGATTGTTACGTTTTCGTGATAGTCATACTCGGCTGTGTCATCACGACCCATTGCAAGCAGGGTGTTCTCACGGACAAACACAGGCAGCGTCATGTAGTCGTAAGTGCCGCTTATAAGCCTGCCGCCGTCTACAACTTCTCTTGTAAAGAAGTTTGTATATTTGCCATTGGGCAGGTATACATCACAGTGCCCGTCTTCATGGAATACCGGAGCTACAAGTATACTATCGCCAAACATGTACTGTTTGTCAAGTGTAAAACACATCGGGTCGTCGGGATATTCAAGTACCATAGGACGCATTACCGGAACTCCTGTTTGCGTAGCTTTGACAGACTGTGCAAAAAGATACGGCATCAGCGAGTTTTTGGTTTTTGTGAAGCGGCGCAGCACTTCGACAGACTCCTCGTCATAAAGCCACGGCACTCTGTATGAGCTGCTGCCGTGAAGTCTCGAATGTGTTGAGAAAAGTCCGAAAGCTATCCAGCGTTTGTAAACATCCGCTGTTGCCGTATGCTCAAAACCTCCGATATCATGGCTCCAAAATACAAAGCCGCAGGCTGCAAGCGAAAGTCCGCCGCGAAGTGACTCTGCCATTGCCGAGAATGTTGCTTCGCAGTCACCGCCCCAATGCACGGGGAACTGCTGACCGCCCGTTGTGGCACTGCGTGCAAAGAGCACTGCATTACCTTTGCCTTTTTTCCGCTCCAAGAACTCAAATACAACCTTATTATATATAAAGGCGTAGTAGTTATGCATTTTTTGAGGGTCTGTGCCGTCAAACCATACGACATCTTCTGTCGGAATACGCTCTCCGAAGTCTGTCTTAAAGCAGTCAACACCCATGTCGACCAAGGCTTCAAGCTTGCTTTCATACCAAGCCGTTGCATCGGGATTTGTAAAGTCGACAAGTCCCATTCCCGGCTGCCAGCGGTCCCACTGCCATGGCTTGCCGTTTGGACGCTTTAGCAGGTAGCCTTTTTCGGCAGCTTCGTCATAGAGCGGGGATTTTTGACCTATGTATGAGTTTATCCAAACGCAAACACGAAGTCCCTTATCATGCAGGCGTTTTAACATTGCCTGCGGCTCGGGGAACATTGCCGGGTCCCATGCGAAGTTACACCACTCGTATTCTTTCATCCAGAAGCAGTCATAATGGAATACGGACAGCGGTATTTCGCGCTCGTTCATTCCGTCGATAAAGCTGTTTACCGTCTTTTCGTCATAGTTTGTTGTAAATGAAGTTGACAGCCACAGTCCGAATGACCATGCGGGAGGCATCGGAGGCATACCTGTCAGCTTGCAGTAATTTGATATTGCGGCTTTTGCACTTCCTCCGCCGACAACATAGTAGCTCAGCTCCTCGCCTGCGACAGAAAACTGTATTCTTGAGGCTGACTCCGTAGCAATTTCATAGCTGACACATTCGGGGTGGTCGACAAACACGCCATAGCCTTTTGAGGATATATGAAACGGGATATTTTTGTACGCGATATCCGATGATGTTCCGCCGTCTTCATTCCAAATATCCACACTTTGCCCGTTTTTGACAAACGGTGTAAAGCGCTCACCAAGTCCGTAGATATATTCGTCAACGCCGATGTCGAGCCTGTCTCTGAAAAACGGCCCGTCATTTGTGGTCAGATATGCCGCTTGTTTATAGTCTGAGCGGATAAGCTTTTTGCCGTCATAGTTTATTGTCAGTGCAAACCTGCCTTTTGACAAAACAGCTTCCATTTTGCCTGCCCGAACAGTGTAGGCACTTTCGCTTTCTTCAAATATCATCTTCTGCGGTGAGAGCGTCAGCTCAAATGCGGGCTTTTCGGGCATTGCGTTTTTGTAATGATAAAGCTTGACTCCGATGATGTCCTCACGGGGCGCTGTGAGTTCAAGCGTCAAAAGCGGCCCTGCAAGAGTCTGACCCCTGTGATGCACTTCAAAGGGGGCAATAAACGCCGTCAGTTTGTTTTCAGTAAAGCTTATATCACGTATTTCTGCACAGCCGTAGACAGTAACTCCCGGCTTTGGCATCCAATATCCATCAGTAAATTTCATGTTTTATAGTCCTTTCTATGCTTATACAGTTGTGCTTACTCTAATATCCTTGCTTGAAGCGCCTGCTGCGAAGATTATACTCTGCGGCTTTACCGTAAATGCTCCACCCTCTTCGTCATACAAGTTTGTATATTCGTTTGATACTTCAAATGCAACTGATTTTGTTTCGCCTTTTTGAAGATTAATACGCTCGAAGCCGCAAAGCCTGCGTACCGGTGCTTTTATCGGTGTACCTAAGAGTGTCAGATAAAGCTGCACAACCTCGTCACCGTCTGCCTTTCCTATGTTTGTCACATCACATGTTACGGCATATCCCTCACCTTTCGGCGTAGCCTTAAGGTTTGAATATTCAAATGTGGTGTAGCTCAGTCCGTGACCAAACGGGAACTGCACGGGTTTTTCAAAGTACATGTATGTGCGCGGCTTGTTAATGATATCGTAATCGTTAATATCGGGCAGGTCGTTTTCAGACAAATACCATGTCATTGACGTTCTGCCTGCGGGGTTGTAGTCACCAAAGATTACATCTGCAAGTCCCGAACCGACATCCTGCTCACCGTGAGCGGTGTATAGTATTGCACGGAAAAGGTTTTCAAACTTCGGGAATGCGTAAGGATATCCTGCGATGAGCACCAATATGACATTATCATTGACATCGCAAACCGAATTAATAAGTCTTTCCCAACGCTTGGGGAAGTTGATTGACGGACGGTCGAAACATTCACGCCCGTTAATAAGCGGGTGGTTTCCGAGTGTAATTATAACTGTTTCAGTCTTTTTCGCCTCATGTATAATCGGCGCCATGGCATTGGTGATAATATCCGACCTCAGATTTGTCATCAGAGCATCAATTTTTTCACATTCTTCGGGTTTGTAACGGGTTCCGAAAGTATGGCTGTTTGGCAGGAGCTTTCCTGTGATTTCATCACGCATAAACTGCTCCATTGTAAACCAGCCCCATACTGCATCTGCTGTACATGCTAATGTAAATCCACCCTCATTATTCGGGTCATTTATAAGGTTAAGGTACTTTTTGGTTTCGACATCACGGTATGAAACTGCGTTAAAGCCCCAGTCAATTTCTTCAAATACCGAACGTGTATCCTCGTCACCGTCAAATGAAACCGTGCCTTTTTCACCGACACGAAGCCATGCATCATTTGAGTTGCTGTAGAGCACACATAAATCATGGACGCCGAGCGCTTTTACTTTGCTCTTTGACGTCTTTTTCCTGATTGCACTAAGTGGCGTTACCACGTGAGGCGGCTTGCCGGAGTACCAGTCGGGCAGATTGTTCTCAGCCAAATCACCAAGCATTAAAATGCCGCCGCGTCCTTTTGCATTGAGCGGTAACATTCCGTCATTTTTGAGAAGTACCACGGCTTTTTGCGCGGCTTCGAGTGCCACTGCGGAGTGTTCAGTTCCGCACAGTTTGTCCTTGCTGATTTTTGAATACGGATTTACTTTATCCGGGTCAAACTGTCCCAAGCGGAAGCGTGAGCGAAGTGTGTTACCTACCGCGCGGTCTATGTCTTCTTCTGTGAGCAGCCCCTCTTTGACTGCGTCAAGAGCCGCGTTTGTGACATTTTCGGTTTTTTGCTCGGGGAAACAGTCAACTCCGTTTTTAAGTGCGAGTGTTATCGCCTGTGCGGGGGTTTCGCAATATTTATGAAGTGTAATTGTTTGAAGCAGGTCATCGCCGTCACTGACTATATGCCCGTCGCAGCCCCACTCACCTTTAACCAATGTGAGGTTTTCGGGGTTGCCTATGCACGGCACGCCGTTTATTTCGTTATATGCGGTCATAAGCGAATGAGCACGTCCCTCAACAAAAGCATACTTAAAGACTTTTAGGTAGTATTCATGCTTGAGCCGCTCTGTCAAGTTTGTTGATGTGCTGCCGCGGTTTTTTTCTACATTATTTCCGTAAAAATGCTTTGGTGCACATGATGTTTTCAGATAGTACGGGTGGTCGCCCTGCACTCCGCGTATGAGTGATGCCGCAAGCTTTCCTGCGAGGTGCGGGTCTTCACCGTAGGCTTCTTCGTTGCGTCCCCAACGCGGGTCACGCTCCATGTCGATAGTGGGGAACCATAATGTAAGCCATTGTCTGTGCTCGTGCTTTTCATACCATATGCGCGCTTCCGTGCTGATAACATCACCGATACGGAAAAGCAGGTCCTTGTCCCATGTGCATGACATTCCTATCGGTTGCGGAAATACCGTGGAGTTGCCGCCCGGCCACTGCTCATAATATGTACGCACAAGCAGTCCGTGCGCTCCCTCAGCTCCGACAAGATACTCTCCGATATCAAGTCGCGGAATTGCCGCCTGCTTTGCCGGAAGCAGTCCAACTTTTTCTTCAAGTGTCATTTGCTCCAAGAGATATTTAACTCTTTCTTCAAGCGGTAATGTGTGGTCAAAAATCGGGTTCATATGGTAACTCCTTTGTTTTTTAGTTAAACTCAATACTTTCAATATCAAGATTGCAGCCCGGCAGGAAAACAAACATCAGCTTGCCCTTGCCGATAAGCGGCTCGCTTAGCTTATATGTGACATCTTTATAATCGCCTGAGCCGGTAAGCGAGAGCATCTGTGTCACCGTGCCTTTTTCGTTTTCAAAGTCAATGCGTACCGAGTTTTCGGAAAGTGCCGAGCGCCAACGCAAGCTCACTTCATTTGCGCCTTTTTCGCCGAAGTCCATGTCATTGTATGTGATAGAAACATTATTTCCTATGCCCTCAACGCACTTGCCCGCAATTTTGAAGTTGTCCCCGTATATCAAATCGTTTTCGGCGGCATATAGCTTTGAAAATGCTTTGTTTGGTTTCTTAAATGCAAAGCCTTTTATATGCACCTTGTCACGGAAGATAAGACATAGAGTTGTAACTCCCTTTAAGCGACGCGGCAGCTTGTAGCTTGCTTCTATGTATGTGTTCCAGATTGAGCCTTTGTCATAATATGCCGTGTGCAATAGAACTCCGTCTTCGTTTGGCATACCTTCCCAAATTTCAAACTCAAACGGGTCGCCGCCCATTGGGAATAGCCACAGTGTTATTTCGTCCGAGCCGAATGAGCCGAAGTCCACTCCCTTAAATCCGACATGTGTTTCATCAAGGCGTCTTGTTGCAACTCCCCTGTCGATGCCGCTGCCCGGCTCAAAGTTGCAGGCATTGTATAATCCTGCCGATAAAAACTCATACGGATTTAAGAACGGGTCGCCGAGTCCTGTAACCTTTGCTTCAAGGACGCTTATTATTGCAGGGTGCTTAAGTCCGTTTTGTGTGGAGCAGCGGACATATCCCGTGCCGTCGCCTTTTGGCATTAAGCTCGCACTAAAGCCGTCTTTTGATATTTCCAAAGCTCCCATGGGGCTGTCAATTCCGCCTGCATCTGTCAGACGCCATGCGAGGTCGCTGTATGTGGCATTTGCAGGGTGGATTTTTGCCGTAATGACAGAGTTGTTTGTGACAGAGCCGTCGCTTGATGAAAGTTCTATCTTTCGTATAGGAATGTCTTTGGTGTCAATTTCAAGCCTAAATTTCGCCTTTGCTGTTGTGATTAAAAGCAACTTTCCGCTGAACATTCTGCGGCTCGTGGCGTGGTATGAGTCGTAGTCTGTGGAGTCCCCGTTATCGAGCGTGAGTTGCCTGCCCTCATCTACAGTTACATTTACTCTGCAGTTTGCGTTTTCAACTATATTTCCGTCTGCGTCGAGTGCTGTTATGGTTGTAAAATCAAGCTCTCCGTAAGTGAGCGTTTCTGTTTTCAGTGAACTGACATCACCGAATGAAGTTCTTTTTTGAGTTGCGATGTCATTGCCGTTTTCATCATATGCTTTTGCAGTAAGCGTGCCTTTTTTGTAAGGGATTTGCCAACTCGCTATCCATTTTTCCTCGCCCGTAAGGTCGGCATCTCCGATTTTTTCATCATCTAAAAACAGCGAAACGCGAGGTGCATTTGAGCACACCCTCACGTCAATTAACTGACCCGGCGAGAAATCCCAGTATGGGAATACATGCACAAACGGGTCTTTTTTATAGTCTGTCCACGCTGCTTTGAAGATATAGTAAGAGTCCTTTTCAAAGCCCGCTGTATCCACCTGACCGAAGTAGCAGTTTTTTGTGTGGTACGGCGTCGGCTCGCCGAGGTAATCAATACCCGACCATACAAACTGCCCGAGCGAAAAAGGAGCGTCAAAGTCGTCGCGGATACATGTGGGTACATTTTTTGTACCCCAACTTGTGGTTGTGTTGCCGAGTGAGGAGCATTGCAGGTCGTCGTCGGCAAGCACGGCGCGCGAGAGCGGAAAATGATAAATGCCGCGGCTTTGCAAAGTTGAGCAGGTTTCTCCGCCGTAGATGACCCAGTGCGGGTATTTTTTGTGGTGGTCATGGTATAAGTTTTCGTTATAGTTGTAGCCGATTATGTTGAACAAATCAACGCATTTTTGTGTATTTTCCCATGTCATGTAGTTTGAGCAAAGCGTAGCGGGTGCATTAACTTCGGGGTCATGTTTTTTGACTAAATCAAGCAGCCTTTGAAGTGTTGCCGTGCCTTTGTCAAAATCAACATGTGTATCATGTATTTCGTTACCGACACTCCATAAAATAACACTCGGACGGTTGCGGTCACGCCTTATCCATGAGGCGGCGTCTTTGTCCACCCACTCGTCAAAAAACCTTGAGTAGTCGCCGGGGGTTTTTGCGCGCTGCCAGATATCGGTCAGCTCGCTCATTACGACAAAGCCCATTTCATCGCATAAGTCCATAAGTCCGGGGGCGGGAGGATTGTGCGCGGTGCGGATTGCGTTGACACCCATGCCCCGTAATATATCGAGCTGACGCCTCGCTGCGTCCTTGTAAAAAGCCGCACCGAGTGAGCCGAGGTCATGGTGCTGACAGACGCCTTTGATTTTTACATATTTGCCGTTTAGGAAAAAGCCTCTGTCTGTTGTAAACTCCGTGGTTCTAAAGCCGATACGCTGCTCTACGGTATCTGTGATTTGCCCCTCGACGAGAAGCTCACTTCGCAGTGTATACAATCGCGGATTATCAATATCCCACGGTTCAATAAGTTCGCTGTCTACCAGTGTGTGGAGCACTTCATAAGGACGCCCGTCAGAGACTACCTCCGCCTGCGCCTGCCAAGTCCATACTCCGTCTTTTTGTGCCGTTGTGACATATATTCCGTCGGGCACAAAGTGATTGGCATTTCGTGTTATAAGCCAAACATCACGGTAAATTCCGGCGCCTGTATACCAGCGGGCGCTTTGTCCGTCAAAATTTACCGTGAGTTCTATTTCATTTGGTTTTTCAAAGGTAATGAAGTCTGTAATGTCAAACTCAAAGGTTGTATATCCGTATTTCCACTCCCCCGCTGTTTTGCCGTTGACACGCAAGGTGCTGTCCATATATACACCGTCAAAACGGAGACTGACCTTTTCTGCATTGTCGCTTTTTTCCAAATCAAGCGCAGTGGTGTACTTGCCGATACCGCTTTTGTAGTGGTTATGAGCGTCACCTATCAGCCAGTCATGCGGTATATCTACGGGCTTTGGCGGGCTGCCGTCGAGAGAGAAATTCCAACCGTGATTTATCAGTTTTGTCATTACATTACTCCCTTATTATTTATTTTTCTTTGTAAAACCTTCACAGGGGGCACCCGAGGACTTCAAAACCGTAATGGACGGCATGGTAAGTCCCTTAAACCCAAAGAGCTTACACGCTCTCGGGTGCGTCGTGTCCCAAGTGACAACAAAATGTGCACATTGGAAACAATCTACCTTTTCCCCTGATGTATTTTCCATGGATTATTAATAGTTATCGGCTTTGATTTGGAAGTATGCTTTCGGATGCTTGCAAACCGGGCAAAGGTTTGGTGCTTCTTTGCCTTTTATGGTTTTGCCGCAGTTTGAGCATTGCCACAGCTCAGCCTCGTCACGTGCAAATACTTTGCCGTCTTTTATATTGGCAAGAAGTGTTCTGTAACGCTCCTCATGCTCTTTTTCAATCTCGCCGACCTGTTCAAATTGCACGGCGATTTCGGTAAAGCCCTCTTCACGTGCAACCTTTGCAAACTCCGCATACATTGAAGTCCATTCAAAATTCTCACCGTCGGCTGCTGCAAGCAGGTTTTCCATTGTGTCGGGCACTTCGCCACCGCTAAGGTGCTTAAACCACAGCTTTGCATGTTCTTTTTCGTTTTCTGCGGTTTCTTCAAAAATGTTTGCTACCTGAACATAACCGTCTTTTCTTGCTCTTGATGCAAAATATGTGTACTTATTTCTTGCTTGAGACTCTCCCGCGAACGCTTCTTGCAGGTTCGCTTCTGTTTTTGTTCCTTTTAGCTTACTCATTGTTCTCATTTCCTTTCTTTACACAACTATTTTTTTGAGTTTTGCAAAACGGGGCAGGCTGTTTTCGAGCTTGCGTTCATTTTCACCTTGAATTAGCGGCAGTGCATAGTCGATAAACTCCTGCGTGACATATGTGCCGTTTTCATTAATCCACTCACGTGGGATTTTTTTTTCGGTATTTGCACAAATCGAGAGCGGCTGATATGTGATGCCGCAGTGGTATTTTCCGTCCTTTGTTTCACGGCTGAATGCGACCATTTTACCCGTGCCGCCCGACACTGCAAATTCGACTGCGGATTTGCCCGCAAGAAATGCTTCGTCGATGTCAGTTTGTGATGCCAAATGTGCAGCACAGCGTTGAAGCAGGCTCAGTTCAATGCCGCGAACCTTAACGCCGAGTTTTTTATTGACAATGGCTGCAAGTGTTGATGCGGTGCCGCCGAGCTGTGCATGTCCGAAGCCGTCTGTTGCCGACATTTTTGCATGTGATACAAATGTGCCGTCCGCATATTGCGCGCCCTCGGATATTGTCACGAGGCACTTGTTTTTCTTCTTGTATACTTCCTCGACATCACTCATAAATCTGTCAAGGTCAAAGGGCAGCTCGGGCAGATATATAAGGTCGGGAGCGGCGTCGGACAGCTTCGCAAGTGCGGAAGCTCCCGTGAGCCAGCCTGCGTTACGTCCCATGATTTCAACTATTGTAATTGTTCCCGTGTCGTATACATATGCGTCCTTATGCACCTCTGCTACCGATGTTGCAATATATTTTGCCGCACTGCCGAAGCCGGGGCAATGGTCGGTGCCGTAAAGGTCGTTGTCAATAGTTTTGGGAACTCCGACAACGCGGCATTCGTAGCCGACTTTTTCAAGGTAGTCGCTGACCTTGGTGCAGGTGTCCATTGAGTCGTTGCCGCCGTTATAGAAAAAGTAGCGGATATTGTGCTTTTCAAGCACTTCATGTATCCTTTTGAGGTCTTCTTCTGTTTTCAGCTTATATCTGCATGAGCCGAGAGCAGAAGACGGTGTGTTGAGCAGAAGCTTCAGCTCCCCTGCGTCTTCCTTACCCATATCATATAAGGTATCATTTAATATTCCGACTATTCCGTGTGCCATGCCGTAAACGTTTGTGATTTCAGGTGTGTCAAGCGCGGTTCTGATAACTCCGTATGCACTGGCGTTAATTACCGAGGTCGGTCCGCCCGACTGCCCGAACACCGCTGCACCTTTCAGTTTCTCTGCCATATATAAAGCCTCCATTATTCTATTTTGTCGCTGACTGTTAGAATAACATACTAAAAAATCAAAATCAATCTTTTGCTTCCAAACGATGCAAACATGTAGTATAATCCATGTGACAAAAAAACTATTTTAACGGAGGATATATAAATGCCGGTAGTAACATCAAAAGAAATGTTCAAAAAAGCATACGAGGGTAAGTATGCAATCGGTGCTTTCAACGTGAACAATTTGGAAATCATTCAGGGTATAACAGAAGCTGCAAAGGAGCTTAATGCACCGCTTATTTTGCAGGTGTCTGCAGGTGCCAGAAAGTATGCAAAGCATGTGTATCTTATGAAGCTTATTGAGGCTGCTGAGATTGACACGGGTCTTCCGATTTGTGTACATCTTGACCATGGCGATGATTTTGAGATTTGCAAATCCTGCATTGACGGCGGCTTTACGTCCGTTATGATTGACGGCTCCAAGCATTCGTTTGAAGACAACATCAAGCTGACTTCCGAAGTTGTTAAGTATGCGCATGATAGGGGCGTTGTTGTTGAAGGTGAACTCGGCAAACTTGCGGGCATTGAAGATGATGTCAATGTCTCCGAAGAAGATGCCGCTTTTACAAGACCCGAAGAAGTCGAAGAGTTTGTCTCCCGCACAGGTGTTGACTCTCTTGCGATTGCAATCGGAACAAGTCACGGTGCTTTCAAGTTTAAGCCCGGTCAAAAACCACAGCTTCGTTTCGATATTTTAGAGGAAATCACAAAAAGACTGCCGAACTTCCCGATAGTGCTTCACGGTGCGTCTTCCGTTGTTCCCGAATATGTAAAAATTATCAACGAAAACGGCGGCAGTATGCCCGACGCAATCGGAATTCCCGAAGATATGCTCAGGCAGGCAGCCCGCTCTGCAGTTTGCAAAATCAACATAGACTCCGACCTGCGCCTCGGCATGACGGCAGGTATCCGTGAGCATTTTGCAAAACACCCCGACCACTTCGACCCACGCCAATACCTCGGACCCGGCCGCAACAACATAAAAGAACTTGTAAAACACAAGCTCACAAATGTCTTAGGCTGCGACGGAAAGATATAAACATAAGGTGTAAAACAGAAAAAGTGCAGTAAAAACTTCAAGTGCTCATAATGAGCACTTGAAGTTTTTATTGTTTTTGTTTTAGCTTCCAAAAACCATTACCTTGCTGTAACAGTGTTTGTTGTGAGCGAGCGGGTGTCCCATCCGCCGTCCTTACCGCATTTAAATGAAACAGATGCAAAATATGCTCTCCCGGCAACTCCGGTATATGTCACGCTACTTGCGTGCAAACTCTTGTTATAACCCATCATTCCGGAGGTATTCGTATTAAGGTATGTCCTTATTAAACTGCCATTTTCATACAGGAGTATTCTTGTCGCCCCAATTTCATCCATAATGCCACGACCGGTTATATTAAACGAAACCGTTATGCTGCCATTATTACCTGCTGTTACTCCCGCTCCGTATGAGTTAATATAAATACTTCCTCTTGCGAATGCAACCGGTGTAACAATACTAACAAAAAATATAAACACAAAAAAGAGTGCTGCTTTTCGCAGAAATTTGCTTTTAGCTTCCATAGGAACATCTACCTTTCATAAATTGAGTTTATCATCATTTCGGCTTCAACAACGCTAATATCACCGGAAAAATTACTCTCATAATTACCATTTCTCCACACAACCGTAACCCAGCTTTCGTTTTGCATTATATAATGCGTAACACCATTACGGTTAAATTCATAAACCTCTCCGTCACTTTTTTCATACATATTACCTGATAATTCAATAAGTGAATTGATTTCAATCAGCAACAGCCTTTCCTTATCATTAAGCAGTAAATGAAAGATTGTTTTTGTTGACAGCTCCACCGCCGAAAATTCCGTTAGAACAAATCCGTCAGGGATCCATGTCGGAGCAACTTTTTCTGTTATTTCATAAGTCGTGAGTGTATCATGTAATAAAATCAGCTCATCATTTATTTGCGCAGGTGCTGTTTTATTCGTAAAACTGAATACCTCGCTATTCCATCGTGCAATTGATTGCCATATAGATCCTCCCATTGCAGTTGTGTTAAAAAAGATTGTACATAAAACAAAAAATACTGCAGCAACAAGACCATAACGCCAAAGTCTATAGAACCCTTTGTCTTTCCTTTGCTTTTTCATTTTTGCAGTCTGTTTTGAACTATGCTGTGCACATGGTATATCCGGGAATATTTCTTCATACATGGAGTAATTCTGAATAAAATCGTTCCATGCAACAGCAGAATTTTCAGCATTCTCTTTTTTGAGTTCTTTATAGGTTTTTAACAATTCCCTTAACTCTTTTATATCTGCATGCTTTTCGTAGAACGCATAGTCCATGAGCTGTTCTATCTTCTCGATATCCAATTCATTAATCGGAGCAAAACTGCTTACATTATTAAACTGTTGCTTTTCAGACACAAAAAAACCCCCTTTGTATACATATATTCCCATAAATACAGTTTTGGGGAACATAGATAATTTTTTATTGTATTTCCTTTGCAAGCTTTCGTTTTGCAGCTTGTACCCGCTTTTTGCATGCCTCATATGATATATTTAGCATTTCTGCTATTTCTTTGATATCATACCCCTTAATAAAAAGTAAGTGCAAAACTTCATATTCATCCTTTTTTAAGCACTCTGCTATCAAACTCTCACCGTCATGTGGTATTGCTTTATTTGATACAGTAGCCCTCAGTTTTTCTACGAGCATGAAAAACTTGGCACGGGTTCTCTTCTCATGCAGTACCTTATATTTTAGCGTTTCAATTAGCCACCCTTGAGGATTTTCACTTAAAATAAGTTTGTGGATATTTTTTTGAGCAGCAAGATATGCTTCCTGAACCACATCATATGCACTGTGGTAATCATGAATTTTTATTCTAGCAAAATTAAGCAGAAGGTCATGCATTTCGGTGACCAATTGCTCTAAGAATACATGCTCTTTATTATTCACAAGCATACCCCACATAATTGAGCCTACAACATCATAATAACATAATACCATCCAATTTTATATATTCACAAAAATAAAAATTACCATTCCATTCAGACAACACCGACTACTGTACTGTTTATTTTCGTGCCGATGTTCCCTAAACTCGAAAAAACTGGAATATATAGTAAAAAAGATGCATTATCTAAAAAGCACTTTCGAAATAATGACTTTTCCATAAAACTAATAAGGAGTTCGTTTTTATGAAATCTAAGTTTATGCTATGTCTTTGTTTGATTGTTTCATTGGTTTTTGTTCTAAGTTTAAGTGTAGGGTGTCAAGCTGAACCCTTTGCTGCCGAACCCACACCAACTCCTACTCAAACACCGGAAACTACACCCACTCCTTCGCCAAGTCCCTCGCCAACACCGCAGCCAACTCCCTCACCCAGCCCCTCGCCAACGCCGGAGCCCTTACCTACGCCCACGCCAACCCCTAATGCAGACACTGTGGGTATGATAATTGGTGAGATGTATTATAAAGATATTGATGTTGCCGATATAATGGAAAATCCTTTTAAGGACGTTTTAGGCGAGCCTTTAAGAACAGAGGGTGAGGGTTCATTCAATTTTTATAAAGATTTTGAAATTGTGGCAACAACAACAAATAGTTTTACATTTACTCTTGATATGGTTTTGCACATTAGTTCTCCAAACTTAAACATGTTCACAATTAATGGAATAACATTGGATAAGCCATGGAGTGAATTAATCGATATATTTGGTGAGCCCATGTTTTCAGATCCTATCAACCTCAGTTACTATATTACTCTTAATTCTATTGTGTATCATTTGGCTTTTTGGTTCGGAAGTTTCGATGAAATTCCGACTAACTTTAGCATAGATATTATTCTTTTTTAATTGAGCTGATTATGACAAACATAAAATCCGTTTTACAATAATAATGCTTTACTGTGCACATATTTCTCTTAGCTGCAGCGTAGATTTTAGCGCTTGAAAAATACCTGCAGTAGCCATTTTTACAATAAACTCTGCAGGTATTTCAAAATCAACTAATTTTCATCCAAGTTAAAGATTGCCTATTTTATGTGCTTCTCTCGCCATATTTCTGCGTTCTTCTTGCCTTTCCTGAGATGCTGTTCCTCCCGTTGAATTACTATAGTACATACACATATGTCCTCCTATAGTCCAGGGGGATGAATTGCCATTAGTAGCATTCCTAAATGGCTGACCTGGATTTGAACCCATTCTACTACCATGAGGGTAAAGATGGTATCCCACAGCGATATGTCGCATGCATCCATGTACGTTTAGTATGAGAATACCGGGACGTGCATCCCATAACCAATTCGGACACAATAAATCGTTCTGATATATGTGTTCCCAGTCGACTTTGCCTTTTTCATCTGCTCGCGATTCAACAATTTTTTTAAAAATTGCCACATCGTTAGAGTGCGTCGGAGTAAAGTCTGTATGATAAGTTCCGAGATTAGGTTCCCAAGAAACATTCAGCTTTTCACCTGTCCATAGATCAATCAACTGTTGAGATGATCTTCCCGGCCCGATCACATCATGTATGGCTTTAACCTGTTCGTTTGTAAGCAACTCAACATTACCTGAAACAACACCCGGATTGCTAACCATAATGAAACAAGTAGCAGTTTTATTACCATCAGCTGTTGTCACTGTAATGATTGCATAACCCTTTCCTCCTGCTACTGCTTTCACAACACCCATCTGACTAACTGTAGCTACTAAATTATTGCTGCTGCTCCAAGTAACAGCTCTGTTTGTTGCATTTGACGGCGATATTGTCGCACACAAAGCAAGTGTTTGATTCCCGCTCATATTAGTACAATTAAACGGTATAGAAACACCTGTCACAGGTATTTGTCCTGCCGCTACTGCAAGACAAAAGCTATGCGATACATTACTGCCATCCATTACTCTGGCTGTTATCATCGCTGAACCTGCGGCTCTTGCTGTTACAAAACCACTGCATTGATCTATCGTTGCCACACCGGTATTACTGCTTGTCCAGTTTACGGTTTTGATTGTTGTGTTCGCCGGAGTTACTGTTGCTGTCACCGTAGTTGTATGTCCTATACTCATGCTTACTGTCGGTCTGTTTCCAATTGTAACGCCTGTTGCAAAGACCTGTGTTGCTACTGCAAGACAAAAGCTTCGAGATACATTACTTCCATCTGTTGCTCTTGCTGTTATCATAGTAGAGCCTCCCGCTCTTGCTGTTATTACACCTCCATTGTTTATTGTTGCTACATTAGTGTTCGCACTTGACCAGCTTACTGTTTTGTTTGCTGCACATGCCGGGGTTACTGTTGCCGTTATCGTTCTGTTTTGTCCTACCGGAATACTTCCTGTTGGTACATTTCCAAGTGTTATGCCTGTTACGAATGCTGACATGTTTGTGTTCTCCTCATTTTTCTTATTCACCGTTATTGGTGCAGCTTAGTTATACAGGCATTTTTCCGTAAACAACACCGACTACTGTACTGTTTATTTTCGTACCGTTGCAAATGTTTCCTAAACACCATGCTCTTAACACACACTTAGTATTGTTTTCAAAAGTTCGATTGCAATTTTGCGTTGCTTTCCATTCATTTGACTTGCAAGAAATGAAATATGGCTACATTGATTTTCCGTTCCGCATATGATGTATTCAAAATCGATATTCAGAGCTTTGCATAGCTTTTTTAGCATCCCAACTGTGAAGTCCTTTTTTCCGTTTTCTATGTCACTTATGAAGTCAGGCGATATGCCGGATAATTCTGAAAATGCTTCACGGCTTAATCTTAATTCTTCTCGCACACCTCGTATACGGTATCCAATGTTTATATCAATCTTCTTCATTATCAAATCCTCTCTGCATATTTAGGGTTTCTTTTACTTATTCCCTTTTTTGCAGATTTTGTGCCGAGAAGTTTCATTCAGTATTTTTTTGCTGCCGTGTAAAATAATAAGTAAACACCATAGTTAAGACAGGCATAAAATACTCAATATCCAGCCTGCCCACCAATATAAGATAGCAAAAGGTTGATGTTACAGAGATTGTAATAATACTCTTTAAGCTAAATAATTCTCCAAATTGCTTTTTCATAGCTGCCCCCCTCACCAAAAATGTCCGATAAGCAAACCTAATCCTAAGGTAACAAGACCTGTAACTATTGTTGTTATTATAAGTTCCATCCGCTTTGCGGGTCTTAATTCAAGCGAGCCGATGCGTTCACCTTGTTTTTGCTGTCTTTCCTCAATATCAGTAACACGCTTATCCATGGTTTTTGCTAAGTGCTCCACTTCTTTTGCATAAATAGCAACATTTTTGGACAGTTCATAAACCCCGTTAGTTACTTGATCATTATCCTGCAGTCTTTTTTCGGCAACTTGAATTTTCTCGGTTAAAACATCCACTCTGCCGGATAATTTCTCGCTTATAACAATGTACTCGTTAATACTGTTTGATAAGCCATTTAATTGATTAGCGATTTGCCTTTCGTCCATTGTTTGAAGCTCCATTTTTTATTACATTGTTATTATATACGCCTTGTCAGCAAATCAAAACGGACTATAGCATAGAATATTTTCGGTCTATAGTACGAAATGATATACTACATCAAAATGTGCTAATATTTGCGTCTGTACTGTTTATTTTCGTGCCGATGTTCCCCAATCTCAGAAAAACTGGAATATATAGTAAAAAAGATGCATTATTAAAAAGCACCTTCGGAAGAATGACTTTTCCATAAAACTAATAAGGAGTTCGTTTTTATGAAATCTAAGTTTATGCTATGTTTTTGCGTGATTATTGCAGTGCTTGTTTTGTGTGTAGGGTGTCAAGCTGAACCCTTTGATGCCGAACCCACACCAACTCCTACGCAAACACCGGAAGCTACACCTACTCCTTCGCCAAGTCCCTCGCCAACACCGGAGCCAAGCAGAGGCATAACACAAGCAGAACCATGGATGGAAGCGTTTTTTGAAGTATTAAAAAATGAAAATTTATCTAATCCATTTGATATAATTTTAATTGATGTTGATTTCGATAACATTCCGGAAATGTTTCTCACAGAGAATCAATATGCATCAAACTTTCAAATTCGCAAAGGATTTAAGTTTAATAATGGTGAATGCATCGAAATAATGCACGATGAAGGATTTTTAGGAGAAATTAAACTATTCCGCAAAATAGAAACGGATGAACTTGTTTGGTTATCATATGGATTTGCCCGTTTAAATTATCTCGACGCTAAGTGGCAATGGAACATAGTAGACTTCAGCAATTTTTCCGATGTAACAACTAAGCTATTTTTTGGATTTATTGAGGAACGTATTCCTACTGACAATATTGACAATTTTGAACATGTAATAAAAATCATGAACTCAAAAAACGATTATATTGGCGGCTTTGAGATAGATTTAGAATTTTTCAAATCTCTTTACGAAGAAGTGTTTACCGAATATGAAGAAATTATGGCAAAAAAAAGATTAAGCTATTTTACCAATTTTGTTGCAGATGATTTAGAAAACCGAACATTGATGAAAGATATTTTAATGGATTTCTTTTTTGAATGGATTGATTGATAAACATTTCCCTGTAATCGATAGGTATAAATCCTTTGATTACAGGGAAATTTGCTATGCCTGCAAATGCGTTAGTTTTCTAACCCAACATTATCTTATATATTGCCCTCGCAGCCTCTCCTCGCCGCTGAGCCTCATTGTTCATATCTGGAGGTCTTATATATGATTTACATAACCTACTCGCTGCATCATATGCCGCATTCTCCGATTCAACACTTCCATTATTTGCTGTTTGCCAATTTGGGTGTATAGTGCGATAATCGGCGACCCCTTGTTTAGGAGGATTTTTCAGCTCTCGACAAATCATTATTCCCTCTGCTTCATTAACTTGAATATTAGATATTGTTCTTACACCTCCCGTAACTTCTAAGTAGGTGTTTACTAAATATAGGGTGCGTATAAATGTCCACTGTATTGCACCAAGACCAAAACCTCTTCTGCTGTTCGTGTTGGGACATCTCCAATTATTTGGTTCTAACTCTAATAACATGTCTCTAACTGTCAACAAGTCTTTATTAACTATGTTTTGTCCTGAGTATTCACTATTATAACTATATTTTCCATCCATGTACGCAAGATAGTCTGGTTTTGCATTAGGATTGGATATAAAATTTGAACTCTCAAATTGACCTGAGTTGCCTTCAAATTGCACATTTGCCATCATCCCTGCAATAAATGACGCTTCAAAGCCTTCATTCAGCATCAAATACCCAATTGCAAGCATAGTACTTTTTCTGTCTGCTGGTACATTATGGGGTGTGTTGTTTGCAAAATTATTAAGCATAGTTGTTTTATTAATTGTCACGGAAATTTTACATGTTGATTTGTGCCCACCATCTATTGATGTGACAGTAACCACAGCCGAACCCGGCGAAACAGCTCTCACAACACCCGTTTGGGTAACTGTAGCTACCAAGTTATTGCTGCTACTCCAAGTAATAGCTCTGTTTGTCGCATTCGACGGCGATATTGTCGCACATAAACCACGCGTCTGATTTCGTTCCATAAAAATACAGCTAAATGGTATCGAAACTCCCGTCACCGGAATAGATCCTGCTGAAACTGTGACATTAAACTGCTTGGAAATGTTACTGCCGTCTTTTGTTTTTGCAGTAATAGTAGCTGTTCCTGCACCTCTTGCAGTTAACACACCGTCACAACTGATTATTGCCACATTAGTGTTGTTACTTGTCCAGTTTAAGGCTTTGATTGTAGTGCATGCGGGAGTAAAGTCTACTGAGATAGTTTTCGTCTGATTTGGCGTCATAGTTCCTGTCGTGTTTCTAAGCGTGAAATCTGTTGCAATTGCTGACATGTTTATATTCTCCTCATTTTTTTATTCACCGTTATTGGTGTAGATTAGTTATACAGGCATTTTTCCGTAAACAACACCGACTACTGTACTGTTTATTTTCGTGCCGCTGTAAATGTTCCCCATTATACTTCCGGCTTTCCTAAGGAGTATGCAAAAAATTGAAACTCCTCGTATTCTTCCGAATTCATTGAAGATATCTGCCGAACATATCGGCTCCTGTTTTTCTTGCAACTATTCTGAACATCAGTTTCATCATTACGGATTGAACAAATTTCAGGTTCTATAACTATCATATGACTGGAGCTTATTCCTACAACCGGTACTCCCTGATTGACAAATAATTGTGCATCGGTATGCGTACACAGTCTCCAGCACAGAAAATAACCACTCGAAAGAGCCTGCATAATCCCCATGTTGGTTCCGTATGGAAATTCAATACCGCATTTATCAAATATTTCTCTTATAACAGAAATTGACTCGTTATAAGCTTTTGTTTCGTATAGGGTGCGCTCTATATTTTCTTTATATTGTGAACTTGTCATTTTTGTGTCCTTTCATTCAGACGTAGAACTGTGATACAGCTTGTTGTCTCTTCTCACAGCCAACATTTGTTTTTGCTCATCAGATAGAAAAATCTCAAAACCTTTAACATTGATACAAGCCGGGCAGACCATCCATATATCGAGTTGCGGAGGAGGGCTCATGTTTTGAATTCTTATCTCATCAATATTCTCATGACCATAGCATTTTGAAAACTGACCACCTGAATACATGACTGTCCAATTTCTAATAAACGTGTTATTAAGCGGGGTTTCACAAGGCATTTCACCGGTCTCGAAATCTCTGAATAAAACTTCTACATACGGTATTTCATGGTCAATACAGTACTTCTTTTTTTCTTCCCAACAATCATTGGGATTCATAATAATCAATATTGTGTCAAAATATTCCGGTGGTTTATCAAGTCCTCTGCAAATATGCCATGCGGCTATGCGTTTGAAAGTGTCGCTTTGAGGAATAGGGAGAGTTCCATTGGTTTTAATTAATCCATAATAACCACGCTTGGTTAAACCATTAACTAATTCTTCTATTTCGGGATAAGTTCCGGGCTCACCACCGCTAATTTCAATACACCATTCTTCCGGTGGGCAGTATTTGTCGAGCCAAGAGAAAATCAAATCATTATTCATCCTGTTTTTCTCATCTTCGACAGAATATGTCCATTGTTTCATAGGGCAATATGAGCAGTTAAGATTGCATGCCTGAATTGGATACATTGTAAATAAATTCACTGTGCTTAACCCGTCCTTTCAGTAGCTCTGATTGTAACCACACATTCTGCGGAGATTGAGCATTTGTGCGATGATGTCGCTCTTAATATCGCAATACCGGAAGTTATTGCACGAACTTTATCACCATCTTCCACCCGGGCACACTCGCTGCCATACTTTATAGTCCATATGACACCTCTTTGTGTTGTATCACACGGATAAAATGCCACTTTTAACGTTTGTGCTTCTCCTATAATCATTGTTCGGTTCACTATCGGAATTGATATACCTTTTATTGGAATTGACATGTGTTTTCTCCTTTAAACTTAAAAATTTCACCAAAAAATTATTGGCGTAGCACTATTATTAAGATAAATGCAAAAAAAGAAAACCGACTATAAACGGTTTTCTTTTCGTATTATGGAACGAAGGGGCAGCAGTTTAGCTAAACGCCGGGACTTGAACGGTGCTGACTACGCAGATGTATGTTTTTCCGATACCAAGCTCAAGCGGCGTGCCGTCAAGGTTCTTGTAGATATAGCCCTTGCCTGCTTCACGCGACCATGTTATTTCAACATATCTGCCGCCGTTTATGAAGAAACCTGTCCCCTCGCCTGTTGTTGCAATTCTGCTGTGTCCGCTTGCGTTAAATCCAAGCTGTGTTTCCGCTTGTATTACAAGAACATTTGTAAAACTCAGCCGTATTTCAGTCGCATTTGCTCCTACTGCATCAACCAAATCACGATTGTACTGACGTACATGATAGGTCTTGTTTTCTTCGGAATAAATAAAGTTAGTTGTTTTTGAATGTGTTACAAATCTTACTTCAACCTCATTAGCACGTTGTCCGTTTGCGGGGGTGGCGTCTTCAGTAAAGAGCATATTATGCTCAAATCCTTGCTCATGCTGTCTTCTTATAGTAAGCTCGTCAATACGCTCACTCATACGGTTGCCGTCAACAACCAACTGGGCATCGTTTTGCATTCTGAGTGTTTCTCTCCTGTATGCATCTCTGCGGCTTACCCATATACCGTTTACATTAATGGTTCCGATACGGGTAACAGGACCTCCTGTGATTTCTGTGTTGTCATACATTCGCCCGGAAGCATGAACAAAGAGCGCATCATATGCAGATGCAATCTCTATCATGTACTCACGCGCACTTCGCACACTGCCTATAGTACCTACATCAGATGTATCTTGATAAAGCGCAATCATTCTTGTATTACTGCCGCCCTCGGTTATAAACTCATAGATAATATCGGCATGAGCAGTACCCTGCTGCGGCAATGACTCCCGATAATTATTAATTGATACAGCCCACGGTCTGTTTGAAAGGTCATATTCACCCTCCTCACCTGTGAGCGGATTGAATATGCCGGGTATCGGCTCGGGGGTCGGGCTTGGCGTCGGAGTGGGTGTCACTTCGGGTGTCGGGCTTGGCGTCGGGGTTATCTCGGGGGTTGCTGCCGGGGTCGCAGTCGGGGTTGGTGTCGGTTCATAATCCGGTTGATATGTATTCCACGGTGTTATCAAGACTATTACTATACCGACTATCACAACTGCAATAGCAATAAGGTATTGCTTAAAATATCTGCTTTCCGCTGCCCGCATGAAAAAATGCTTAATGCTTTCTATAAGATTACTCATTGTTCTCTCCGTGTTTCCCATTGATGTTAAAGTCAAGGCATTGTACCAAAAAACTATATACTATGCAACTACATTATGCTATACTTGCCGCATGGCAGATAATTTCGGTATCATTTATGATAAAATTGAGATAAGGGTGCTAATACTTTTTGTCATGAGCCGCCTTACTGAGCCTGTCACTATTGATGTGCTCACAGAGCTTACGATGTGTGATGAAAGTATCAGCTATTTTGATGTCACTGAGTGCATTTCAACTCTTGTTAAAACAAAGCATTTGTTGTTTGCCGATGATAAATACTCACTGACTGCCAAGGGTCGGCGTAACGGGGATATTCTTGAAAAAGACCTCCCCTATTCGGTCAGAGCAAAAGCCGAAGATGCCGCTTCCTTTATCCGCGAGGCACAAAAACGAAACTCGATGATAAAAACCTCTATCAGCGACGGTGATAACGACGGGTTTAAGGTAAGCTTTTCACTTTCTGACGGAATTGGCGATATCATATCCATGGACCTTTATACCGCAAGTGCACAGCAGGCTGAAAAGATGAAGAAAAATTTTCGGAAGAACGCCGAAAAAATATACCGCGAAATTATTGAAATTATGACAAGGTAGTAGATTATGCGAAAATTTGCCATTATAGCACCATTACTTTCACTTGCTGCCGGGTGCGGCGGGTTTGTTTTGCGCCGCTTGGAGCACATACATGTCTTTGACCCGATAACAGGGCTGCCCGCACGGGGAGCTTTAATCTCACATTATCTTTTGGCTCTTATAGCCTTTTTCCTGCTTGCCGCCTGTTTGTTTGCTGCGGTTACAACTTCAAAAAAAGCACCCGATGACGGGTTTGCCAAGGCATTTGGTACAGAGTTTCTTTTTTATCCCGCATCTCTTGTAATAATAGGTCTTGTTTGGTTTTGCGGAACAATTCTTTATATCTTTGGTATTTTAGGCAAAGATGTGCTCCAGACAATGAACATTTACTTTATCCTTTTGTCGTTTCTTTCTGCTGCCGCTACCGCCTTTTTCGCGATTGAGGTATATCAGCAGTCGCAGAAAAAAATGCCGTATGCACTGAGCATTGTTCCTACATTGTTTTTTTGTTTCTGGCTCATTTGGGAATACAGCCAAAACGCGGCAAATCCGGTTCTATTTGTCTATGTATATCAGTGCCTTGCAATAATATCCGCCGCTCTTTGTTTTTATAACATTTCAAACTTTGTATACAATAAAGCGACGCCGGGGAAAGCTATAGCATCATTTTGTTCGGCGATTTTCTTCTGCGCCATCGCTTTAGCCGATGATGTCGGTCTTGGCATAACGCTTATATACATTGCAGTTATTGCTGCAGCCGCCGTTCATTTGTTTATGCTTATTTTGAACTTGAAACCAAAACCTGAAAAAGTAACTAAGGATGACATAAAAAATGCAATTGAAGAGGCAGGGCTTACCGGCAAGGCTGTGTGTATTCATTCATCACTATCATCGTTCGGAAAGGTCGTCGGCGGCGCAAAGACTGTTATAGACGCGTTTTTAGAGCAAGGCTGCACTTTGCTCGCTCCTTCGTTTACATATGATTATCAAGTGGAAATGATTGAAAAACTCGAGCAAAACGCTCAACTTGACACAGCTGAAATCTTTTTGGAAAACGGCACCAAAAAAATATACAGCCCCGATACCGATGAAATCGCCTCTGACATGGGGGCTATTCCCCGTGCTATGGTAAACACGGACGGACAAATAAGGGGTATCCACCCTATCAATTCATTTGTTGCGCTCGGGCACTTAGCAGAAGAGCTTGTATACTGTCAGGATTTTGAGGATGTTTATGCACCGTTTAGAAAGCTCACTATGCTTCAAGGTTATATCGTTTTAATCGGAGTTGACTTGACGAAAATGACCGCTATCCACTACGCCGAGCAGCTTTCGGGACGCAAGCTGTTTATCCGCAATGCACTCGATACGAATGGCGATAGGGTTAGGGTGCGTGTGGGCAGCTGCTCCGAGGGTTTTAACAATTTTGCACCAAAGCTTGAAGAAATTGAGAAAACTATCACTGTCGGAAGCAGCCTGTGGCGGATATTCCCGATTGGCGAGGTTGTTAAGGCATGTACCGACGCTATTCGGGAAGATGCTGATATTACCCGCTGTGACGATAATCGCTGTGAGCGTTGTGACGATATAATAAAGGGTGGACCTATTGAATGATTAATACAATATTATTTGACTTAGACGGCACACTTTTGCAAATGACGCAAGACGACTTCTTAAATGCATATTTAACCAAGCTCGGAAAGGTTTTCACAGGCTTTGGACTTGATGCGCAAGAGGCAATCGGGGCATTATGGGCGGGAACAAAAGCCATGGCACAAAACGACGGCACTGTTTATAATTCGCAGCGGTTTTGGGATACGTTTTCGCAGTGCCTCGGTCTTAATGATGCAAAGCGCTGCGAGATTGAAGCGGCATGTGACAGCTTCTATTCGGGTGCGTTCAACGAGGTCAAATCTGTAATGAAGCCGACTGATATATCAAAACGTACTGTTCTTGCCATGAGAGAAAAGGGATATACTGTTGTGCTCGCTACAAATCCTGTGTTTCCGTTTCCCGCCGTGGTCTCACGCCTTGCTTGGATTGGTCTTGAGACAAGCGATTTTGATTATATTACATATTATACAAACAGCACTTACTGCAAGCCGAACCCGGGGTATTACAAGGAAATTTTCAGCAAAATCGGAAAAACTCCTGTCGAGTGTCTAATGGTCGGCAACAGCCCTACGGAAGATATGTGCATCCAAGAACTCGGCGCTTGTGTTTTTCTCGTGACAGGCTATCTTGAGGGGGAAGCGGGAGTTGATATTACTTCACTCAAAAGCGGCTCTCTCGAGGAGCTTGAGGAGTATTTAATATCACTTCCAAATGCTTAATTTTTCTTGATTTTTTATACATAAATATGATACTATAAAGTGCTTTAATATACCGACAGTTTTACGGACGGGTTTTACATGGAAAATAAAACAATTAAGACAAAAAATAAACTGGCGGCACACTTTAGAAATATCAACATTTTTTTCATTATAATCATACTGATTGCAGTATCTGCAGTGTGTGTTGCCCTAATTGATGATTTAACCGACAGAGCTTCGCGCGACTATGTCCGCTTTCACACAACCGAAGCTGTGGGTGCCCTCGGTATGCTCTTAAACCATGAGATAAATCTTGTCAGTCACAGTGCCACGGCAGACGAAATAACCGCATGGTTTGCAGACGAGGACGACATAGAAAAACGGCAGTCCGCCTATTTGCGAATGATGCATTTTGCTCAAATGTTCCAAATCGGCGGTGTTTATTTTGTCATAGATACTTCTCTCAACGAATTTTCCATTGATTACAGCACTCCCTTTGATGAATTTTTGCCCATGAATGTTCTTGACCCCGACCGTCTTTACGACCAATGGTATTTTGACAGCTTAAACTCCGAATTTGATTTTACGCTGAACTTGGACGTTGACAAGGTTACAAACACTGCCCGCATGTGGATAAATTATAAAGTGGTTCGCAATGGAGTGCCTGTAGGTATCACCTGCTCTGCTCTCCAGTTTGACGATGTTTTTGATGAAATGTTCGGCATATATGACGAGGGTAGCATCAGAGGCATCATTGTTGACCATAGCGGGTTTGTCCAAATAGACAGCGATGTGCCCGACCCGACTCTTTTGACCAACGAAATGGATGAATTTGAAGATACCGTCAAGCCGCATATATTTGATGTGGTTGAGCTTGACGATGATACTTTCCGGCGCGCTGTCAATCGTCACTTGGAGCAGTTTGTGCCTCATCAAGGCAGTCGCATTGAGCCCGATGTTATCGTGCTTTCGAGCGGAGTTTATATGTCCATAGTGCCGATACAAAATACAAACTGGCTGAAAATAACCTTTTATGACAGCGGCAATTTGCTTGGCAGAGTAAGTGTACTTCCTCCGATTATTGCCGTTATTTCAGCTTTTCTGATTTATCTTTTTGCAAGCAGCATTTTGATAAACCGTCTCGTATTTAAGCCTCTCAATAAGCTGACATACAGCATGTCGGCGGCGGGGCAAGACAGTGACGGTATTTTTGGTTTGCAGCGGGACGACGAAATCGGCGAGCTTGCACGTGAGACGAAAATTTCATGGGACCGCCTCGGCGAGCAGACAAAGGAGCTTCGCGACACCGCCGCACAGCTTGAGATTGCCATTACGGAAGCCAATTCGGCAAACGCCGCAAAGTCGGCATTTTTGGCGAATATGAGCCATGAAATCCGAACCCCCATGAATGCCCTGCTCGGACTCACCGAAATACTCATTCAACATGATGAGCTTCCCGCAGAGATTGAAGAGGGGCTTGAAAAAATGTACAGCTCCTGTGATTTGCTGCTTGGCATTATCAATGACATACTCGATTTTTCAAAAATTGAAGCAGGCAAGCTTGATATAGTTCCCGCACAATACAATGTTGCCAGTATGATAAACGACTCCGCTCAGCTCAACTTGATGCGGATAAACGGCAAGCCCATAGATTTTGATTTGCAGATAGACGAGAGTATTCCCGCGCAACTAATCGGCGACGAGCTTCGTCTCAAGCAAATACTTAATAATCTTCTCTCAAACGCATTTAAGTATACCGAAGAGGGCAATGTCACCTTGTCCATTACCTCGGAGGTTATCCGAGGCAAGCAGGGTATTATTCTTACGATGAGCGTGCGTGATACAGGTCACGGCATGACGCGCGAGCAGCTTGCCAAAATGTTTGATGAGTATTCACGCTTTGAAGAGGGCAAAAAACATGCAACCGAAGGAACAGGCCTTGGTCTTGCAATCACGCAAAGCCTAATTCATCTGATGAACGGCGAAATTCATGTAGAAAGCAAACCGGGATTTGGTTCACTTTTTGTTGTGCGTATTCCTCAAAAAACAGTCAATACCGATGTGCTCGGTAAGGATGTTACCGAAAATCTGCTGCGTTTTCGCGAAAGTCTTATGACAAGCAGACGAAGAAGCCAGATACAACGCGACCCGATGCCCTACGGCAGTGTACTAATTGTTGACGATGTTGAAACCAACCTTTATGTTGCCGCAGGGCTTATGAAGCTGTACAGACTGCAAATCGAAACCGTAATGAGCGGCTTTGAGGCAATTGACCTCATTAAAAGCGGAAGAACATATGACATAATATTTATGGACCACATGATGCCCGAAATGGACGGTATCGAAACAACAAAAAGGCTGCGTGAGCTCGGATACAATTCGCCGGTCATTGCACTTACGGCAAACGCCGTTGCAGGTCAGGCCGATATGTTCCTGCAAAACGGCTTTGATGAGTTTATATCAAAACCGATTGACATCCGTCAGCTTGACACCGTACTAAACACCCTCATTCGCGATAAGCAGACACCCGAAACCCTTTCGCAGGCACGGGCACTGCTGGGCACTCCCATTAACGGCAGTGACGAGGAAAAGCAGACAGAGGGCAAGCAAAAGCAAATGTTGATGGAGTCATTTGCACGTGATGCACGCAGAGCTATCCCAATTGTTCAAGCTATGCTGCAAAACAAAGATAACGCAAACGAAGATGAACTTAAAAGCTTTACCACGGCAGTGCACGGCATGAAAAGCTCTCTTGCAAATATAGAGCAGCCGGGGCTGTCCGAGATTGCGTATACATTGGAGCAGGCAGGCAGGTCGTTCAATTTGGGTATAATTGATAAGATAATTCCGAAATTCTTAACTGACCTGGCAACACTGCTTGACAAGATAGATGCTGCTCAATCAAAGACTGCCGATGAAATGCAAACCCCTCCCTCGGACGAAAAAGAGCTGCGTGAAAAGTTTTCCGCCATATCCGAAATGTGCTCAATGTATAACAGAAAAGGCGCTTTGGATATTTTATCGGAAATTAAACACACAGACGAAGAAATGAAAAAAGCTCTTGAAGCTATCGAGGAGTTTATTTATAACGGTGATTTTGAAGCCGCAGGCACCGTTGCATCAAGTTTTACAGCGAAAGGAAATTAACCAATCTATGAACGTAATCAAGCGTATATGTGCTGCTTTTCTTGCCGTTTTGCTCTTTGCGGGTTTGTTTTCGGGTTGTGTTAATTATTCATCACGCGTTAGCGAAGACGAGGCTGTAGAATTTACCTCATACCGTGATATCCCCGGTATTTCAAGAAACACCATAAAAGAAGCCGAGGAGCTTTTGGCAAGCAGAAATTCCTTTACATTCGGTATGATGCAAAGCACAGAGGCGTTTTTAACATCGGACAATAACATAAGAGGCTTTTCGGCTCTTATGTGTGAGTGGCTGACCGAGATGTTTGGCGTGCCTTTTATCCTTGAGCATTTTACATGGGTCGATTTACGCGAGGGGCTATCTAACGGTAATGTAGACTTTACGGGGACAATGACACGCACCGAAGAGCGGCTTTCGACATATTTTATGACGGACAGTATTGCACAACGCTCTGTTCGGGTTTTCCGCATTATTGACAGTCCGACCATTGAGGAAATCAGCAAAACACGACTCCCCCGCTATGCACTTTTGCAAGGGTCGGTGAGTGCCGAAAATATACTGCGTTATAAAGCAGATGAATTTGAGCATGTTTTTGTTGCCGAATATGTCGACGCTTACGAAATGTTAAAAAGCGGCGAGGTTGACGCCCTGCTTGCAGAGAGCAGTGCCGAGGCCATTTTTGATGTTTACAGAGATGTTATAACAACCGCTTTTATGCCTTTTATCTACTCCCCCGTTTCTTTGACCGCTCAAAATCCCGAACTTGAGCCTATTATTAATATAGTACAGGCGGCACTTGAAAATAATGCCACACGCTTTTTATACGAACTGTATGATAAAGGAAATCAAGAGTATTTGGCACATAAGCTGCGTTTTCGTCTGACAGACGAGGAGCTTGATTTCATTAAGAACAATCCGGTTATTCATTTCGGCGCCGAGTATGACAACTACCCCGCAAGCTTCTTTGACACACGCTATCGCGAGTGGCAGGGTATAACCTTTGATGTGCTTGAAAAGGTATCCGCTCTGACAGGGCTTGATTTTGTTGTCCAAAATGATGAAAATACCGAATTTTATGAGCTTCTCGAAAAGCTCACAAACGGTGATTTTCCCTTTATTTCCGAGCTTATACGCACTCCCGCGCGCGAAGAGAATTTTCTGTGGCTTGATTATCCGTTTATGGCAGACAGTTTTATTCTCATATCAAAGGTTACACAGCGAAATATAGGAATGAATAATGTATACTCCGTTAGCGTAGGGGTCAGCAAAGGCACCGCACATGCAGAGTTTTTCCGTACACTTTATCCAAATCATCAAAACCTCCATATGTTTGACAGCCAAGAGGCCGCCCTGCAAGCTTTGATGAACGACGAAATTGATATGATGATGAGTAATTACAGCACTCTGCTGTATCTGACCAACTATTTGGAGCTGCCCGATTATAAAGCGAATATAATTTTTGAAGAAAGCTTTGAGTCCGGATTTGGTTTTAATAAAAACGAAAAACACCTGCAATCCATATTTAATAAAGCCCTTGCCTTGGTTGATGTTAAGATAATTACAGAGCAATGGATGCAAAGACGGTACGACTACCTGCTCAGTATGACTCAGGCTCAGATACCGTGGCTGATTGGTGTAACAGTGCTTTCTCTGTGCGTTATACTCCTCGCTGCAATGCTTCTTCTTAGAAGCCGCAGAGTCGGCAAGCAGCTTGAGGAGCTTGTTGCCTCCCGCACACATGAGCTTGCTCTTCAAACGGCAACCTTGTCAACACTCTTTGACCATATTCCCTCTCATATTTTTGCCAAGGATTTAGACCTTACATACACACAGGCCAACAAAGCAATGCTTGAGCATTTTGGTCTGAGCAAAAATGATGTCATAGGAAATGACGATATAACAGCACTTGGAATACCTTTAGAGCTTGCTGAAAAGTTCAGGGCAATCGACCGCCGTGTAATGAGCGAGAACAAAATAATAGTTGTCGAAGATATTGTTCCGGGTGTTGACGGTAGCAATCACATGTATGAGATATCAAAGGTTCCGCTCGTGCTGCACGGTGCGGCAATCGGGGTTTTAGGAATATCCTATAACATCAATGCCCTCAAAGAAAGAGAGCGGCAGACTGCCGATATTTATAATTACGCAAACAGGCTTCGTGACTCACTTTCGGAAATTACAAAATCCCCGACCATTTCTGCCGGCAATATAAACGCCGCTGCCGATGTTATATCAAAGGTCGGCTGCATCGCTCTTAACGTAAGCAGACTCGGTATTTGGAGCTTGTCAAATGACGGCACGTATTTAATCAATTCTTCATACTACAATGCCGCGGACGATACACATGCAAGGGTCGGTAATTTTGATTTGATTGACCGCAAGGAATATGCAGGGCTTCTTGAAACAGAACGTTTGATAGTAATGAGCAGTATCGCCGAGTGTGCAAAGATAGCATATAATGTGAGCGAGGTCTACGAAAATGATATGTGTGCCGCTCTTGATGCTCCGATAAGAATTGACGGAAAATTAATCGGTGTTGTTTGTGTCGAGCAGTTTTCATGTTCCGAATATACCACAAGGCGTGAGTGGATTATGGAAGAGCAAAACTTCACGTCGTCGCTTGCCGACATCATGGCTCTTGCTATTTCCAGTGCAGACCGTCATAGGGCACGCGAGGCTGCCGAACTTGCAAGCCAGACAAAGTCCACTTTCCTTGCAAACATGAGCCATGAAATCCGCACACCCATGAATGCAATTTTGGGCGTAACGGAAATTCTCATACAGCATGAGTCGCTCCCCGCCTCAATAGAAGAGGGCTTAAACAAGATATATAACTCCTGCGACCTGCTTCTCGGAATTATCAATGACATACTCGATTTTTCAAAGATTGAAGCGGGCAAGCTCGATATCGCATCCTCTCAATATAAGGTTGCAAGTCTGATAAACGACTCTGTTCAGCTTAATATGATGCGAATTGACAGCAAGCCTATTGAATTTGAGCTTGTAATTGATGAAAACCTGCCGGCACAGCTTATCGGCGACTCCCTTAGGATTAAACAAATACTCAACAATCTGCTGTCCAATGCTTTTAAGTATACCGAAGAGGGTAAAGTAACCTTGGCTGTTACGGCAAAGGGTGAGTTTGACAGCAACATAACGAATTTGGAGCTCAAAATCAGTGATACAGGTCACGGAATGACTGATGACCAACAAGGAAAGCTCTTTGAGGAATACTCCCGCTTTACTGATCAGGGCAAAAGCACAGTCGAGGGAACGGGTCTCGGGCTTGCCATTACACAGCGTTTGGTAAACCTTATGGGCGGCGGGATAAGTGTTGACAGCAAAGCCGGCGTCGGCTCTACATTTACCGTCTTGCTGCCGCAGCAGCTTGTTGATAATGAAAAACTCGGCAAAAGAGTGGTTGAGAGCCTCAAGCGTTTCCGCTCCAACTTCCTCTCACACAAGCAAAGATACAAAATCAACCGCGACCCAATGCCTTACGGAAGCGTACTTATTGTTGATGATGTCGAAACAAATCTCTATGTTGCCGTCGGCCTTATGAGGCTTTACAAATTGCAGATTGATACCGCAATGAGCGGACGCGAGGCAATTGACAGAATTGAAGCGGGCAATACATATGACATAATATTTATGGACCATATGATGCCGGGAATGGACGGTATTGAAACAACCGAAATTCTGCGTAAAACGGGCTATGATAAGCCGATCGTTGCACTTACCGCAAATGCTGTTGCAGGGCAGGCTGATGTGTTTCTTCAAAATGGTTTTGATGACTTTATCTCAAAACCGATAGATATACGCCAGCTTAATACCATATTAAATACACTTGTCCGCGACAAGCAGCCGGAGCATGTTATTGAAGCTGCACGTCTGAGCAGCAATACAAACGAAGCCGACAGCAGCGACAGCGATGCTAATCCCGCGCATTCACTGCTCATGGAGTCATTTATCCGCGATGCCGAAAGAGCCTTGGAAACACTTACCGAAATCATAAATGACGGCAGCTTTAATGCCGACTCCCTGCAAAGATTTACGACTGTTGTCCACGGCATTAAAAGCTCACTGCGAAATATCGGAGCCGAGCAGCTTGGAGAAGTGGCTTATACACTTGAAATTTGCGGACGGGAAAAAACCATAAGCCTGCTTAAAGAACAGACACCCGGATTTATAGATGAACTGCACGAGCTTCTCGAGCAGCTAAAAGCGGAGCAGGCAACTACGGTTTCAAGCAGCAAGAGCGATGATTTGGCAGAAAAACTCCTGTCTGTTAAAAAAATGTGTGCCGAGTATAACAGGCTTGGCGTTTTGGAAGTTCTTGCAGAAATAAGAAATTATTCGGATGAAGCAAAAGAACTTGCCGGAAAGCTTGAAGAGCACATTCATCACGGTGCTTTTGAAGAAGCAGAGGCTCTTGCAGAAGCTTCCGCGGCTGCAGCGCCGCAAGCCGTATCTGCACAGCAGCTTGCTTCAATTAAGGACATGGATATAAACGGACTTGACATTATTCAAGGACTTCAAAAGTATAATGACGACGAAAAAACCTACATGAAAGTTCTCAAGTCATATGCTCTGAGCGTCAGCACAATGCTTGATACAATCGAAGCGTTGAATATCGGCGACACATCAAGTGCCGATGACCTTAAAAGATATGAAATAACTGTCCATGGTATTAAGGGTGCAAGTTATGATATAATAGCGAGCAAGGTCGGCGATACCGCCCTGCAGCTTGAAGATGCGGCTGAGTTCGGAAATATTGAGCTGATTAAAGAAGCGGGCCCGTTATTTATTACGGCAACAAGGGATTTTGTGGCAAAAATCAAAGAAACCCTTGCTGCACTCAGCACAGAGAGCAGCAAGCCTAAAAAGGATAAACCGGACGATGAACTTTTAACAAAGCTTGTAGAAGCATGTAACAAATATGACCTCAGCGGAGCCGAAGCGATAATGGCACAAATCGAAAATTATTCATATGACGCAGACGACGGTCTTGCGGAGTGGCTGCGGAGCAAAGTAGATTTGATGCGGTTTTCCGATATAACAGCAAAACTTTCAGAAAATAATAATTGACGGAAGGAAGAGAAATATGAGTAATGAGAATGTAAGTACAGATCCCCCAAAAATAATTATGGTTGACGATGTCAGCTTCACACTGATATCGGTAAGGGAACGACTTAAAAGTAAGTATGAGATTTATCCCGCACAATCTGCCGAAAGCCTTTTTGAACTGCTTGACAACATCACTCCGGACTTAATATTACTTGATATTAACATGCCTGAGGTTGACGGCTACGAAACAATAAAAAGACTTAAGGAAGACCCGTCTTTCTCACACATTCCTGTTGTGTTTTTGACCGCACGCAATGACAAAAACAGCATCAAAAAAGGCATGAAGCTCGGAGCAGTGGATTTTGTCATTAAGCCTTTTACCGATGCCGAGCTTATGGAATGTATTGATTATCATCTCTCACCCGGAAATCAAGACTCCGTTAAGCCTGTGGTGCTTGCGGTGGACGACAATCAAAGCATACTTCAATCCGTAAACGCAATGCTTGAGGATATGTGCAAGGTATACACACTCCCCGAGCCTGAAAAGCTTCAGACCCTGATGCAGCATATTACCCCCGATTTGTTTATCTTAGACTGTAATATGCCTGTGCTCAACGGCTTTGAACTTGTGCCGATTATCCGTGCTATACCCGAACATGAGGAAACACCTATCATGTTTTTAACATCCGACGGAACACCCGACAATGTTTATGTTGCGACGCATCTCGGCGCAAGCGGTTTTATCGTCAAACCCATTGACAAAGAACTTTTACGTAGTAGAGTAGGAACTGCTCTTGCAGATTTTATGATTAGAAGACGGGTACGTACGTCCGTCTAACAAGTTAGAGTATAAGGATGGAGTAAAATGCGAAAAATTATTTTTGTTGTTGATGACAATTCCACAAACCTCACCGTTGCCGAAGAGGCTTTGGCAGAACAATATCAGGTAATAGCACTCCCCTCTGCGGCAGTCATGTTTAAGGCTTTAGAAAAGTTTTCGCCCGATTTAATTCTGCTTGATATTGATATGCCCGAAATGAACGGCTTTGAGGCTATTGAAAAGCTGAGAGCCGACGAGAAGCATGCCAACATTCCTGTAATCTTTCTTACGGGTCTTAATGACTCCGCAAATGAAGCACATGGCATTAATCTCGGAGCTGTTGACTTTATTATGAAGCCTTTTTCCGAACCCGTGCTTTTGAACCGTATAAGAAATCACCTTTTTATTGATGATTTAATCCGCAAGCGTACCGCTCAGCTCGAAGAGCGTACAGAACAGCTTGAGCAGCTTAAAAACGGACTGGTTTTCACCATGGCAGACCTTGTAGAAAACCGCGACCAGAACACAGGCGGTCATATTGACCGTACCGCCGGACATATGGAGACACTTATCAATGCAATGATTGAACGTGGTGTGTACGTGGATGAGATGAAAGATTGGGACCTTGACCTTGTTGTATCATCGGCACGTCTTCATGACTTGGGTAAAATTACAATCCCCGACTCTGTTTTGAACAAACCCGGCAAGCTCAACGACGAGGAGTTTGATTTAATGAAGACGCACTCGCTTGAGGGCGAGCGGATAATCAACAATGCCATTAAACGCACAGGCGACGCGGCATTTTTGCATAACGCAAAAATTATTGCGGCATATCATCACGAAAAATGGAACGGAACAGGCTATCCGTATAAGCTTGCGGGCGAGGCAATTCCGCTCCAAGGCAGAATAATGGCTGTTATTGATGTATATGACGCTCTTGTTTCCGAGCGTCCGTACAAAAAGGCATTTTCTCACGAAAAAGCAGTTGAAATCATTATGGAAGAATCCGGTACTCATTTTGACCCGAATATCGCCAAGGTGTTTTTCGAAGTCAATGAAAAAATGAGAGGATAAATAAAACAAAATTTTTGGAGGTTTTCGCATGGACAGAATTAAAAAGTATCTCGCCGAGGTCGTCGGCACGTTAGTGCTCGTTTTTATGGGCTGTGGTAGTGCGGTGTTTTTAGGACCCGTTGTCGGTGTAGGTCACTTAGCAGTGGCACTTGCATTCGGTTTGTCAATCGTTGCAATGGCATATGTCATCGGCAATGTATCAGGCTGCCATATCAACCCCGCCGTTTCTCTCGGAGCACTGCTTGACAAACGCATTGATATCATTGACTTTTGCGGCTATGTTGTTTCGCAAGTCATCGGTGCAATCGGCGGCGCGGCGCTCCTCATGTTTGTTTCCGGCAGTGCAGGCGTTGACGAAACAGGCAATTTGGGTTCCAACCTTGTTGCAGATGCAGGCGGAATTGGTGGAGCATTCGTCGTTGAAGTAATTCTCACCTTTATATTCGTTCTGCTTATCCTTGGTGTTACAGCCGACAAATCAAAGGGTTCAATCGCAGGTGTTGTAATCGGTCTTACACTTACTTTTGTACACATTGTCGGAATTCCGCTCACAGGCACATCAGTAAACCCCGCCCGCAGCATCGGTCCTGCTCTTCTTGCAGGCGGTGATGCGCTTACAGACCTTTGGGTGTTTATTGCTGCGCCCTTAGCAGGTGCTGTTTTAGCGGTATTGGTTTACCAACTCTTCAAAGCAAAAAAAGAAGAAGAATAATATTGTAACAGACAAATTTATAACAGAAAATAATGTCTTACTAATCTCTTTGGTATCATTTATCCAATGTCTGTTAACGAAATGGAATGAAAAAGAGCAACCATGTTTGAACGAAGTGAGTTTGGTTGCTCTAATGAAATGAGTTTACAGACATTTAGAAAGGATACCACTGATTAGGAAGATGTTATTTCTGTTATATATACTTTTTATGCTATAATACCCATGAAAGACGGTGTTTTTATGGAATTTTTTAAGACTGTTAAGGAAAGATATTCTCATAAAGAGAGATTTTTACCCGATGAGGTGCCGACAGATGTGCTCAGGAGCATTGCCGAGGCAGGGCTTGCGGCACCAACAGGAAATAATACACAGTGTGTTAAGCTCGTGATACTAAAAAACCGCTCGCAGGTACAAAAGCTCTGCGATGTAGTGCCGACAGAGGGTATGCTCACTGCGCCCGCCGCTATTGCCCTGCTCACTGACAGTGAGGGGCACAAATCGCCATACAACTTTGAGGTTGAGGATTATTCTTCTGCCGCAACGCAAATGCTGCTCGCCGCTACTGCTCTCGGATACGCTTCGCTTTGGCTCGACAGTCCGTATTTTGATGAAAATAATCAAAAAGCCGCACTTGCGGTTCTCGGAGCTTCAAGCCGTTATCACCTGCGTGTTGTTTTGCCGATTGGGCTGCCTGACGGCGACGGTTCCCGCCGCTCGAAACTGACTTTTGACGAGCGTGTTTTCTGGGAAAATATGGCATAAAATATAGGCTAACTGTGGTGTAACACATTTCCCTATTTTCTCAGTATTTTGCACAAAAATGTCTATTTTTCGCATATTTTGTGCACTTTCAACAATTTTCTATATAATACAGCAGATATTATTGTTAATATTTGCTGTATTATTTATTATATTACTCTTGACTATGGTGTAACGCGAGGGTTTATAACAGGATTACAATTATCAAAAAGACAAAAAACCGGAGGTGTTACACATGAAAAATCTTAAAGTCTCATTGAAGCTTATTATCGGCTTCATGATAGTTGTTGTCTTGGCGGTTGTAGTAGGCATTATCGGAATTGTCGGTATGAATTCCATAAACAAAGCCGACGATGATCTCTACAATTTTAATGTCGTGGCTCTGAGCGCCATGGGCGACATTCGCGAAACATTGCAGGACCAAATCGTCCAAGTTCGCAGTCTTGCACTTAATGCGGGAAATCCAACAAAGTTAGATGGGATTAAAAGCGTTTTGGATAAATTGGAACGCGAAATGTTAGAATTCTTCGAAATCTACGAGGGCACTATAACAGATGCTACAGCAGAAAAAACATATTTTCACGCAAAGGAAACATACTTAAAGGATTTTGCCGGAATTAAAAGCAAGGTACGCGAAGCAAGCCTCATAAGCACCGAAGAAGCTTATAATGTTATTTACGACCCGAGTGTTGTCGAAGTCAGAAATACGCTCGTAGCAGGATTTTTAGAGGCGATGCTGCAAAATGATGCATGGGCACTTGAGAGCGTTAATAACAACACAAAACTGTTTTGGACAATGCTCATTACGTCGGTTATCATTCTTGTTTTAACAGTAGTGGTCGCAATGAGCCTTGCAATGTATATCTCAAGCCTCATTGCAAAGCCACTTCTACCGCTTGCCGCATTTATGAGCAAGGCAGGCACCACCGGCGATATTATCCTCGACCCTGCCGATGTTGAGGTTATCGGAAAATATGCACAGGTAAAAGATGAAATAGGGCGGGCTATAAGCGGTGCTGCTTCATTTGTTGAGCATGTCAGCAATATTTCCGCGGAGTTGGAATTAGTTGCAGGTGGCGATTTAACCATTGAAACAAAGCTTCTTTCCGAAAATGATGTCATGGGCAAATCTGTAAAGAAAATGGTTGAAAACCTTAATTCTATGTTTTCGGAAATACAAAACTCCACAGATCAGGTTTCAACAGGAGCAAGCCAGATATCCGACGGAGCGCAAGCTCTTGCACAAGGAACTACCGAGCAGGCGGCATCAATAGAGCAGCTTTCAAGCTCAATGGCGGAGATTTCGCAAAGGACAATAGAAAATGCGGAAACTGCAAATGAAGCATCAAAGCTCTCAGCAGCAATCAAGGTTGACGCAGAAAAAGGCATAAGTCAAATGGACGGCATGATAAATGCTGTCAAAGAGATAAACGATGCCAGTCATTCCATAGGCAATATTATTAAAACAATCGACGACATCGCATTTCAAACGAATATACTCGCTCTTAACGCAGCCGTCGAAGCAGCCCGTGCAGGTCAGCACGGAAAGGGATTTGCGGTTGTTGCAGAGGAAGTGCGAAATCTTGCGTCCAAGAGTGCACAGGCAGCAAAGGATACCAGCGACATTATTCAAGATACAATAGAAAAAACAGAGCTTGGCTCACGGCTTGCAGGCGAAACTGCCACAAGTCTCAACGAAATCGCCAACGGCATCAGCGAGTCAAACAAGCTTGTTTCGGAAATTGCAATTTCATCCGAGGAACAGTCGCAGAGTATTTCGCAAATTAACATCGGCATAAATCAAGTAACTCAGGTCGTTCAACAAAACAGTGCGACCGCACAGGAAAGTGCAGCCGCATCTGAGCAGATGAGTAGTCAGTCCAACATGTTAAAGCAACTGACGACACAGTTTAAGCTAAAAGACGAAGGCGACCCGAAATTGTATCTCAACGCAATTAATTAGTGACAAGGGGACGGGGGTTTGTCAACTTCGATTGACTAACCCCCGAGCCGCAATCTCTTTTTTTGATTATCCTTCACTTGTTTTTGCGCTTCTTCACAGCCTCACTAAGCAAAAACTCGATTTGCCCGTTGAGGGAGCGAAAATCCTGCTCAGCCCAAGCTACAAGTTCTTTCCAAAGTGTTGCCGACAGTCGCAGCGGAACTTGCTTTTTAGTGTTGTCGCCATTTATGGCGTTGTTGTCATTCATGACGGCACTTCCTATTTACTATACGGATTTTACTGATACAGCGAGCCGGTGTTTACAACGGGCTGAGCATCTCTGTTACCGCAGAGCACAACAAGCAGATTGCTGACCATTGTAGCCTTACGCTCCTCATCAAGCTCTACGATATTATTTTCGCTGAGCTTTGCAAGCGCCATTTCAACCATGCCGACCGCACCTTCAACTATCATGTTACGTGCATCAATAATCGCTGAAGCCTGTTGCCTTTGCAGCATGACTGCGGCAATTTCCTCTGAGTATGAAAGATTTGTGATACGGGCTTCTATAATTTCAAGCCCTGCATTATCGACCTTTGCTTGGATTTCGTCACGAAGCTTCCCTGCAACCTCCATGCTGCTGCCACGCAATGACGCTTCATTGTCCATGCCGACAGAGTCATACGGGTAGAGCCGTACAATGTTACGAAGTGCGGAGTCGCATTGGATTGATAAAAATTCCTTATAGTTATCTACGTTAAACACTGCTTTTGCGGTATTTACCACTTTCCAGATAACAACTGTTCCGATTATAATCGGATTTCCGAGCTGGTCGTTGATTTTTTGTTTGTCATTGCTGAGGGTCATATCTTTGAGTGATATCTTTTTGTTGATACGGCTCATTGTGTTGAGTGCGTTCAGAGTACCTGCTAAAGAGCCGCTTGCTTCCGCCGGTGATTTGAACGAAGCAGTTGTTGCCGATGTGACACCTGCCGTCGGGTTTACCGCAACACAAAACGGGTTCACCCAATAGAAGCCCGCTCCTTTGAGTGTGCCGAAGTATCTGCCGAAAAGTGTCAGAACATACGCTTCGTTTGGCTTAAGAATTTTTAGTCCTGCGAAAAACATGGGTCCCACCAAAAATGAGTACAGTCCGCCGACCACCATGAGCACCACCGCAACTGTCGTGTTGCCCCACGAAATGCCTGTTCCCTCAACCATAATTACGCCAACCACAAATGCGGCAGTAGCGGCTATAGTAGCGAGTATGTTCATTATCATACATGCCATGCCGCTCATTGCTTTGATTTCTACTTCCTCGTGCTGTAGGTTTTTATTGTCTGCTGCCATTCTTTATTCCTCCAATTTCTCATATCATTTTGATATCACTTTAATATTACACGACCGAAATTATCCTGTCAAGCTTTTTTTATGTTTTTATTGACAAACCCGAATAGTGTTTGTATAATCTACTTCGGCTCTAAAAATATGCGCGAGTGCTGGAATTGGTAGACAGGCATGGTTGAGGGCCATGTGTCCTACGGGCGTGCGAGTTCAAGTCTCGCTTCGCGCACCACAGGTTTTGTATAACCCCGTGGTAAAATCCCACAGTCAAGCGGCTGTGGGGTTTCAATAAAGAGGGATAACAAATGAAGCTGATGTCGTGGAATGTTAATGGTCTTCGTGCCTGCTTAAAAAAGGGCTTTATGGACTTCTTTTTAAGCGTTGATGCGGATGTCGTCTGCCTGCAGGAAACAAAAATGGAGCAGGGACAAGCCGAGATAAATCCGGACGGATACCTACAGTATTGGAACAGTGCGGACAAAAAAGGATACTCGGGAACTGCCGTGTTTACAAGAGTACCGCCTTTGTCCGTATCTTATGATATGGGCATTGACGAGCACGACCATGAGGGGCGTATCATCACATTGGAATTTGACGGGTTTTACCTTGTTAATGTATATACTCCCAATTCACAAGATGAACTCAGGCGGCTCCCATACCGTATGCGTTGGGAAGATGATTTTCGTGAATATTTGCTAAAGCTTGACGCCAAAAAGCCTGTTGTTATATGCGGCGACTTAAACTGTGCCCATCAGGAAATTGACATAAAGAATTCAAAAACCAACAGGCGAAATGCCGGCTTTACCGATGAAGAGCGCGGCAAAATGACGCAGCTGCTTGATGCGGGGTTTACGGATTTCTTTCGTTATTTGTATCCCGACAAGCAATATGCTTACACATGGTGGTCATATATGCCCGGTGTCCGCGAGCGGAATGTCGGCTGGCGTATTGACTATTTTGTCGGTTCAAACCGCTTGACCGACAAGATTGACGATGCTTTTATAATGCCCGAAATATACGGCAGCGACCACTGCCCTGTCGGACTTACGGTCTTTCCCTAATCGTCACATGCACTGTATCCCCCGGATGTTTGCCGATTTTGTTGCGGATATCTTTGAGCACTCCTATGATATAGCACACTGAGCCGTCTTCGTTTTTTACACCCATGTTTACAATGCTACCCTCATATGGCTCACCGTCAAATGTGGCGTAAACCTTTACCCTGCCCTTTCCGAACTCTTCACGGATATCATACGGAAACGGTACATATGCACCGCCTTTGTCGGCAGGCTCTATAACCGCATCATACTCATATATTTTCATTTTCCACCTCATGTTCTTTATTATAACACAATTAGAAAGAGGATTTTATTATGCTACAAGATTACAGCAATGAAAAATTTGACATTATCATTCAAGGCGGGCAATCAAACAGCGAGGGCTGCGGCATCGGCGCGGTAGATGTTCCCTATGAGCCGCGTCCCGAAATACTCATGATGAAAAGCGACCTTGGCATAGATATTGCCCGTGAGAATTTTTACGAGGGCAATACTATAGGCAACCTTTCTTTAACATTTGCCGACAGGTATGTGCAGCGCGGCAGATTAAAGGACGGACGCAAGCTGCTCATTCTTATGGCAGCAGTCGGCGGCACGGGCTTCCATGACCGCCGCTGGGGTCTGAAAGATGATTTGTTTCTAAAAATGATTGAAATGATAGAAAAGGCACTGTCTATGAACCCCGAAAATAAAGCCGTTGTGTTTTTATGGCACCAAGGCGAGAGCGACACGGCAAATCCCGTACGCGACATACACTATAAAAATCTTCGCACGCTTGTAGAAAATGTTAGAGAAACTGCAGGGCAAAAAAGCCTTCCGTTTATTGCAGGCGACCTTGTGCCTCAGTGGTATAACGAAAATACCGAAGTGTGCAAGCCGATAGTCACTGCAATCAAAGATGTCTGCTCGGATATAGGGCATGGCGCATTTACGGAAACAACAGGCTTGACGTCAAACAGCGAAGTGGTCGGAAACGATGATATAATTCATTTCAGCCGACAGGCTCTATATGAGCTTGGAGATAGGTACTATGAGAAATATTTGATGTTAAGCTCATAACATGAATAAAACAAAAAGGAGGATTTTACTAATGAGCATTATCGGAACTGATGTTTTAACGCAAGTGGCTTTGGTTGTAAATGATATCGAAAAAACCAAAACACGTTTGGCAAAATTTTTCGGCATTGATGTGCCGCCTACTATTGACGCAGGTGATTTTGCCGTCACAAAAACCGAAATAAACGGCAAACCCGCACCGGACGCACGCTGCCGCATGGCATTTTTCTCTGTCGGCAATGGTGTGCAGCTTGAACTCATTGAGCCAAATGATACGCCGAGCGTATGGCGTGATTTTCTCACTGAGCATGGCGAGGGTCTGCACCACATAGCATTTGGTGTAAAAGGCATGACAAATGTAATAAAGTCATGCGAGGGTTTCGGCATGACTTTGCGACAAAAAGGCAATTATGGTGACGGCAGCGGCTGTTATTCCTATCTTGACGCAGGAGACGGTCTGCCGTTTTTACTCGAACTTTTAGAGAGCTTCTAAATAACGCCTTGCAGGACAAGAAGCAATAATATACAGGGTATTGCTGCTAAACCTACGGCGATTGCGGTGCCGACAATCAGCTGTTTTGCCTTTGTTTTTGCTTCGGTTTTTTCCAATGCTCCCGCTTTCATTAAAGCAAGTGAAAGCGGTTTGTATACAAGCATGGTTGTCGCAGCAGCAAGACCGTATTTTATCAGGTTAAACGGAGCAAATACCGGCAGCAGCATCGGCACGATAACTTCACGCGGAAAGCCTCTGTAGATCGGAGTTATAATGTAGTTCCACATTACCATGACACCCGTCACAAAGAGCCACCCTGCGACAAGCCCGATTACCGCACCTTTTAATGTGTGTACCTTTTTGTATATAATTGCAGCGGGCAGCGCAAAAGAGCATGACGAGAGAATATTCATTATCAGACCCACAACACCGTCTGCACTGACTGTCAGCATTTCAACGAGTGAGACAATTATCGCCATTGCAATTACCGCAAACGGACCTATTATAAACCCGCCGATTGCGATTATGATATCTTTCGGGTCATAGACTAAAAACGGTGCCGCAGGCATAAAGTTAATGCGAACGAGAAGCATTACAACACAGGCAATTGCGGAGAGCATTGCTGTGAGAACTATTTTATTTGTGTCCGGACGTGCTATTACAATTTTTTTCATATACAAACATCACTTACATTTCATATATTTTTTCGGGGGTTAAGATTGTTACATCCCCTTTTGTGAGCACATTTACAGCCGCGTCGTTGTCTGAGACACGAAGTATCACATACGCACTGTCATGACTGTGTGCAACAAATGCGTATGTATATTCAACATCGATCCCCGCGTCGGCGAGAATACGAAGCACAGCGGCAAATCCGCCCGGCTTGTCACCGACAGCAACGGGGATAACGTCGGTCACTTTAACAACAAAACCCGCATCACTTAGCACCGTGAGTGCCTGCTCGGGCTTGTCGGCAATTATTCGCAGGATACCATAATTTTCGGTGTCTGCAAGCGAAAGTGCGCGCATGTCGATTTTTGCATCTGCGAGTGTTTCGAGTGCTTCGACAAGCTTGCCTGCTTCATTTTCAACAAATATTGATAATTGTTTAATTGTCATATCAACCCACCTCATATCTTCCTGTTGTCGATTACTCTGATTGCTTTGCCCTCGCTGCGGGTTATTGATTTCGGTGCAACAAGCTTAATTTTCGCAGACACACCCAAGACATTTTTAATCTTTTCGCTAAGCTCTTTTTCCCTGCCCTCAACGCCTCTGACCGTATCCGAGAACATTTCCGGTGTCAGCTCAACCCGCACTTCCAAGGTGTCTGCATGGTTTACCCTGTCAACAACAAGCTGATAGTTTGCCGAAAGACCGTACTCAATCAAAACAGTTTCAATTTGCGACGGGAACACATTAACGCCTCTGATAATGAGCATATCGTCACTGCGACCCATAAGTCTCGACATTTTCATAAGTGTTCTGCCGCATGAGCAGCCCTCACGGCTCAAAAGACTTATATCACGTGTTCTAAAACGCAAAAGCGGAAACGCTTTTTTAGTTATACATGTAAATACAATCTCGCCCTTTGAACCGGGAGGCAGTACCTCGCAGGTTTCCGGGTCGATTATTTCTGCGATAAAATGGTCTTCGTTGATGTGCATACCTGTCTGCTCGCAGCACTCAAACGAAACTCCCGGACCAATCAGCTCAGCCGTTCCGTATATGTTGTATGCCTTGATACCAAGCTTTTCTTCAAGGCGGACGCGCATCTCATTACTCCAAGCCTCGGCACCGAATATCCCCGCTTTGAGCTTAATCTTGCCGCCCAGCCCCGACTCCTCGAGGGACTCCGCTATATATTCTGCATAAGATGGGGTGCAACAAAGTATTGTCGCTTCAAGGTCACACATAAATTCAAGCTGTCTGTCGGTAAAACCCGATGACATCGGAAGAGTTAGGCAACCAAGCTTTTGAGAGCCGCCGTTCATGCCCGGACCGCCTGTAAATAGTCCGTAGCCGTACGCCACTTGTACGACATCTTCATTTGTGCCTCCCGCAGCGGCAATCGCACGCGCGCAGCAGTCTTCCCAAATTTCGATATCCTCTTTGGTATAAAAAGCGATAACCCGCTTGCCTGTTGTGCCCGTTGTAGACTGGATACGGATTGCATCTTTAAGCGGAACACCAAGTAAGCCGTAAGGGTAAGCCTCACGTAAATCATCTTTTGTTATAAACGGCAGCTTGTGCAGGTCTCCGATAGATTTGATATCATCGGGTGTAACACCTTTTTCTTCCATTTTTTGCTTATAATAAGGGACGTTATCCCAAACATGCCGCACCTGTGCTGCGAGACGCTTGTTTTGCAGCTCGATTATTTCATCATGCGGCATACATTCGATATTTGACTGATAATAGTTTTGCACGGGGTTTTCCTTTCTTTACTTACGCGTTGACGCCTAACTCAAAAGCTTTTTTGTTCATTTCGAGCAGCTTCGGGGGTACTGTTTCTTCAAGTGCTTTTTGCCACGTTTCCGCTTTGAACGGAAAATATTTTGAAAGTCTGCCCATCATAACGATGTTTACCGTTTTTGTCGAGCCTGCTTCCTGCGCGAGAGCGAGTGCGTCAATAGCGTCAACCTTTGCTCCCTTTTCTTCAAACTTTCCGAGCAGGTTTTCGGGATATTCCGCTGCTCCGATAATGACGGGAATTGGATCTATCTGCTGGGTATTCGTGACGACTGTGCCGCCGGGTGCAAGCAGCTCAAACCAACGTGCGGCTTCAAGCAGCTCAAACGACACAAGCAGCTCGGCCTGTCCGTTGTCTACAATCGGCGAGTGAACCTTGTCGCCGTAGCGGACATATGTCACAACAGCGCCGCCTCTTTGGCTCATACCGTGAACCTCGGAGACTTTGGCGTCATAACCCTCAATTAGCAGTGCACGACCCATTAAATTACAAGCAAGAAGACTTCCCTGCCCTCCGACTCCGACTATAACAATATTACGTGTATCCATGTTTACTCTCCTTTTTCCGTGAACGCGTCGAATTTACACAGCTGCATACATACCTTGCAGCCTACACAAAGTGTGCTGTTTACCGAAACCTTGCCGTTTTTATAGCTAAGTGACGGGCAGCCTATCTTCATGCACATTTTACAGCCTGTGCATTTATCCTTGTTTACAGCAAGCGGCGGGTTCGGTTTTGATGATTTGAGCAACATACAGGGTCTTTTTGCGATTATTACAGACGGTCCGGGCGTTGCCATTTCTTCGCGGATTACCTTTTCGGTTTCTTCCAAATCGTTGGGGTCAACGATTTTTACACGCTCAATGCCGCAAGCCTTACACATCATCTCTATATCCATCTTTCCGCAGGGCTCACCTTTAATGTTGACGCCCGTGGTCGGGTTTTCCTGATGACCTGTCATACCTGTTGTGGAGTTGTCGGCTATGATAACTGTAGAGTCCGACCTGTTGTAGCCGATGTCAATAAGTCCGTTAATTCCCATATGCGCAAAGGTCGAGTCTCCTATGACACAAACCGCGTTTTTACCACCCGCACGGACAAAACCATGCAGACCCGATATTGAACCGCCCATGCAAATGGTGGTGTCCATGGCAGAAAGCGGCGGTGTTGCGCCCAATGTGTAGCATCCGATATCACCATGCACCATGGCTTTAATTTTGCCGAGGACATGGAATAATCCGCGGTGCGAGCAGCCTGCACACATAACGGGCGGACGCATCGGCACTGCATCTATTGCTTTTTGCCCCTTGTTAAAGGGCTTATTCAACTTTTCTGCAATGATATTTGGTGAGAGTTCACCGCAAATCGGGAAAATGTCTTTTCCTGTGACTGCAAGACCAAGCTTTTTGCAGTGGTCTTCAATAACAGGGTCAAGCTCTTCGATGACAACAAGCTTTTTCACCTTTGAAGCGAAATTCTTTATTAAATCAACAGGAAGCGGATGTACAAGACCTAACTTCAAAACGCTCACTGTATCGCCAAAAACTTCCTTGACATACTGATAGCATGTGCCCGATGTAATTATACCCATGTCGGCATTATCTGACATTTCAACCCGGTTGAGATGAGTATTTTCAGCCATCTCCGTCATGTCCGATATTCTTTTTTCAACAATCGGGTGGCGCGCTCTGGCAAACGCAGGCATCATGACATATTTTTGCGGATTTTTGACATATTCCTTTAGGGGGGGCTCTACTCTGTCTGATAGCTCCACGACACTTTGTGAGTGTCCGACACGTGTACACATGCGGATAAAAACAGGTGTGTCATATTTTTCGGAAAGCTCATATGCAAGCTTTGTAAATTCCAAACATTCCGCAGAGTCTGCGGGCTCAAGCATCGGCACTTTTGCAGCCTTTGCGTAGTAGCGTGAGTCCTGCTCGTTTTGCGACGAGTGCATTCCCGGCTCGTCCGCTACCGCACAAACCATTCCTGCATTAACACCCGTGTATGAAATTGTAAAAAGGGTGTCGGCAGCAACATTAAGCCCGACATGCTTCATTCCCGTAAAGCTGCGTCGTCCTGCTATACATGCACCCCATGCTACCTCCATGGCGACCTTTTCATTCGGCGCCCATTCGGTATAAATTTCGTCGTATTTTGCAATGTTCATAGTAATTTCCGTACTTGGTGTTCCCGGATAGCTCGAAGTAACAAAAGCTCCTGCCTCCCACACACCGCGCGCAACTGCCGCGTTTCCTAACAATAATGACTTCATATATACTCCTTCTAAGGTTTTTTATGGTTTTTTAATGCCGAGGTTGACAACAAATGCAACAAATGCAAGTGCTGAAAGTATGATAAAGGCTACTGTGAACTCCCCTGTTTCGGCTCTGATACTCCCCGTGATTGCGGAAGCAAAGGACGCGGGAATGAGAATGAGCCCCATGATACTAAAGTTTGATGCAAAATTCTTTGTGCCGAAATATTCCGATGCAAACACACTGCAGGTAGTCGGGGCAAAACCGAATGCCATGCCGCAAAGGCAAAGACCTGCAATCCCAAGCCATACTATACCTGACATAAGCGCCGCCACTACGGTTATCGGTGCCATTATGGTTATCGCACTGCTAATCATTTGAGTTTTTTTGATGCCGTGGTGGTCAAATAAAAACCCGCTTGTCAGCCTGCCCAAACCATTGGAAACTCCGAGTATTCCGACCACTGTAACTGCAAGCTCCTGTGCTCCTCCCAAATCAGAAATGATATCACCTGCAAAAGCGAGCGAGGCATTACCTATTGCCGCAAGCACCGTTGTGTAAACGAAAATAAGTATAAATGCAGGTTTTTTAATCATTTGAGCAGCAGTAAAATCTTTCGGCGAAGCTGCTCTTTCTTTGTTGTTTTCTTTTTTAACCTGCGGAAAGCTTGCTCCTTTCGGCGGCGGTCTGATAACAACCGCTGCTATGATAAACACGACGCCCATAGAAAATGCAAGAATTGAATATGTGCGCTGCCAGCCGAAGGCTTCCGAGCGACCCATGATATCAAGCACCCTGCCCAAGAGTAAAACGCTCAGTCCAAAACCCGTTATGAGAAGACCCGAGCAAAATCCGCGCTTATCCGGAAACCATTTATTCATTGTGGAAACTATTGTGTTGTAAGCAATGCCGACACCCAAGCCGCCGAGCACTCCATATGCCATATACAGCAAGAGGTAGTTTTGGGTCTGCGGCAATGTGACAATCAGAAAAGATGATATGAAGTAGCCCGAAAAAAGAAGCAGAGCACTGAGCACAAGGCGAAATGACGAGGTGCTCTGTTTTGATATCACTCCCGACAAGAGCGAGCCGAAGCAAAAGCACATCAGGGCAATTGTAAAATTCAACCCCAGCTGTGTATAGTTATCGCCAAAGATAAAAGGTGTCTTCAATATCGACCATGCATAAATAACTCCTGCAAACAGCATGATAACAACACCGATTATTAACTTTTGCCGACGAATACTTACTATGCTTTCCATTTTTCTCAACTTACATTAAATAATATCATATATTACTACATATATTGCGATAAAATCAACACTTTTAGCCATCAACAAGTGCATCGCTTGCTTTGACCGTCACGGTTTTTTCATAACCTGCAAAGCAGTTATCCACAGCTTCTTTGCTTGGCGGCTTTGTAATAAGGCTCACTACAGGCACTATAATTAAGCCCGCGAGCATACAAAACGCACCTGCATTAATTGGCGACCACAGCACTTCCGGCAAGAGCTTCGGCAGCAGATCTGTCGGAGAAAACTCTCTGAGCAGAACGTTTGAGAGCATAAGAACTGTGCTGAATATGAAGTTTACCCAAACCGCAATTTTTGTTGTACGCTTCCAGTACAAACCATACAAAAACGGTGCTAAAAATGCTCCTGCGAGTGCACCCCATGAGATAGCCATAAGCTGTGCAATAAAGTTTACGCTACTGTTAAACTGGCTGATTGCAATGAATGAAGAAATAACGATGAATACCACTATGAGCGAGCGAATGATGATAAGTTGCTTTTTGTCACTCATCTTTTTAATTATATGCCCCTTAAGAAAGTCGAGTGTGAGGGTCGACGCCGACGCCATAACAAGTGATGAGAGTGTTGAAATCGACGCTGCAAATACTAAAACTACGATAAGTCCCATCATTAAATCACTGTCAAATCTCTCGAGTATTCCCGGGATAATAGAGTCGAAACCCCGCTCCGGTCTTGCAAGCATTGCTGCTTCCGGAGTTTCTGCAAAAACGCGGCCGAAGCTGCCGAGAAAGTAACTGCCGCCTGCGATAATTATAGCGAAAACAGTCGAAACAACTGCACCTTTTGATATCATTTTTTCGCTTTTAATCGAGTAAAATCTCGCAACCATTTGCGGCAGACCCCAAGCTCCGAGTGATGTGAGTATTACAACACCTAAAAGGTCAATCGGATTTGGACCGAGCAGTGATGTGAATACTCCGGGGTTTTCGGCAAACGGGCCTCCTGCGGCTGTTCCGTCGATTTGAGCGAGTGCCGTTGTTGCTTCAACAAAACCGCCTTGGCTGCCGAGTGCAATAATTATTACGGCAATAACACCGACTATTGTAATTGAGCCTTGTATAAAGTCATTGACCGCAGTTGCGAAGTATCCGCCCGCAACAACAAATATTGCGGTGAGCACGCCCATTGCGATTATGCAGTATTCAAAAGGAATACCAAGTGCCATTTCAAAAAGACGTCCGAGTCCGTTGTAGAGTGACGCCGTGTATGGGATTAAGAAGATGAACACAATGGCTGACGCTCCGATTTTAAGAGCATTTGACAGGTAACGTGTGCCGAAAAACTGCGGCATTGTGGCACTTCCAAGATGGTTTGTCATAATCCGCGTACGTCTTCCGAGCACAAACCATGCCATAAGTGAACCGACAAAGGCATTAAACAGACCAATCCATATTGCCGATGTGCCGAACCTCCAGCCGAACTGTCCTGCAAAACCTACGAAAACAACTGCCGAGAAATATGTTGCTCCGTACGAAAACGCCGACAGCCACGGGCCCACTTCTCTGCCCGCTAAGACAAAGTCGTTTACGCTTGATGCTCTTTTGCGGAAATACAGTCCGACAAAAATCGTGACTATAAAGAAAATCCACAACAATGATAATTTCACATACATTTTTCTATACCTCTTTCTTTATTCTTATGATAAGTTTTGTGCCGCTACTATTTCGTCGGCACCGTACATACGCCGAAGCTTCGGTTTTTCGATTTTACCTGTTGCGTTACGCGGAACGTCGGCAAAAATAATCTTATGCGGTCTTTTATATCGAGGCAATGATTGACAGAAGCTGCTTATGCTCTCTTCCGTGCACTTATGCCCTTTTTTTATTTCAATTATCGCTGCCGATATTTCACCGAGACGTGCGTCCGGCAGCCCTATAACGGCAACATCTTTAACATCGTGGTGCGCTGCAAGGAAATTTTCGATTTGAACGGGATAAATATTCTCGCCGCCTGTGATTATGACGTCTTTTTTTCTGTCAACAAGGAAAATAAAGCCGTCCTCGTCCTGCTGCGCCATGTCTCCCGTGAAGAGCCAACCGTCCTTGAGAACATCACTTGTGGCTTTCGGGTCGTTGAAGTAGCAGTCCATAACTCCGTCGCCTTTAACACAAAGCTCGCCGACTTCACCCTGCTTTACAGTTACACCCTTTTCGTCAACAATCTTATTTTCCCAGCCGTAGCCCGCTATGCCGATTGCACCGACCTTGTGGATATTTTCAATGCCGAGATGTACACAGCCCGGCCCGATAGACTCGCTGAGCCCGTAGTTGGTGTCGTAGTCATGGTGCGGGAAGTATTCCTTCCAACGCTTGACAAGGCTTTGCGGCACAGGCTGAGCGCCGATGTGCATCATTCGCCATTTAGACAGGTCGTAGTCTGCTATCTTTTCCTCACCGCTGTCGAGTGCATAAAGTATATCCTGCGCCCACGGCACAAGCAGCCACACAATTGAGCACTGCTCCTTTGACACGGCATCGAGAATATATCGCGGCTCGATACCTCTGAGTATTACCGACTTTGCACCGACAAGAAAGCTGCCGAACCAGTGCATTTTTGCACCTGTGTGATAAAGCGGCGGAATACAAAGGAAAATATCGTCGCGTGTTTGGTGATGATGTGCCTGCTCGCACACACATGCATGCATGAGGCTTTTGTGCCTGTGTAAAATAGCTTTCGGAAAGCCTGTTGTTCCCGATGAAAAATATATTGCCCCGAAATCATCGTCGGTGAGTTTAATGTCCGGCGAGGAGCTCGAACAGTCTGCCGTCAGCTCGATATAGTCCTCGGCAAATGAGGGGACTTCCCCGCTGCCGCAGTATATGAGCATTCTTTTTTCGCAGATTGTTTTTGCGATTTCTTCAATACGTCCGATAAACTCCGGTCCGAACACAAGCACGTCGGTCTCGGACAGGTTGAGGCAGTACTCAATTTCTTCCGCTGTATATCTGAAATTGAGAGGCACAGCGAGTGCTCCCGTCTTGAGTATGCCGAAGTATATCGGCAGCCACTCAAGGCAGTTCATCATAAGTATTGCTACTTTGTCGCCTTTTTTAATGCCGCGCTCAAGCAGCAGGTTTGCAAACCTGTTTGCTTTTTCGTTAAACACATTCCACGTGATTTCCCGTCGGTAGTGCGGAGCGTGAGACGGCTCAATCAGGCTGTATTCTTTCCATGTGACACGCCGTGTGTCTTTTCTTTCGGGGTTAATTTCGATGAGTGCTATATCGTTTCCGTACAGCTGAGTGTTTTTTTCGAGAATTTCGGTAATTGGCATAAGATATATATCCCTTCATTCTTTAGCGCTTTAACGCCACAAAGAATGATACCAAAAAGAGGACTCTTTGTCAACGAGAAAGCGTCCTCTTTTTGGTATTCAATTATAATGGATATTTTATTTACTAAAAACGTTTTCTATCAAATACTCGCTGGAATTTTCCGAGGCTTCTTCTTCGTGTATCTCTTCATCTTTTAACGGATTATCACGTTTTTCAAGCCACTTAAGAAAGAAATCGTGCAAATCGTTTAATGTAGCTTTCGCTTTTTTTACCATTTCTTCAGGGGCATCATAATTTTCAGTTGCTGCATAAACAATACCGTTTTCCGATATATACATCTCCATGCTTGTTATAACACCATTAAAATTTTGTATAAACTCACATGTGCCATTGTAATATCGTTGCATTTTCTCCGTGATGTTTTGAAATATTTCAGGGTCTTCAGACATCCGTCGGAGTATTTCTTCTGTGATACGAAACTTGCGGAAAGTATCACCATTTCCCAAGCCTAATTTAATCCTATGAGGCATGTCATCCTCTTCCGAGCCGATAACTATGACCGGAATAGAAAACATACTCCTTAACTTTGATAACATTTCTTTTTCGGGAGTTATGACTTCCTCCGGTTTATTTTTCATCATAATTTCCGTGAGACTACAGCTAAACGGCACATTTATTCCTTGCATAGTTGCTTTTTCAGCGTTTTGCTCCGAACTGTGTTTTTCAATAAAATGCTGAAACACCGTTTTGTTGGCGGGATGATTAGCTGCGGCATATATGCCTTTAACTCCCGGGTCTGTTCTTGCTGCGTGGTAATCGTAGTTAATTGCTATTGGTAACATTGTGTCTTTCCTATCCGTGCCTTTTATTAAAGGCACTGCGTCCGTGTCAGTATTTTTGTCCTGTTACGCCATTACTAACGACAAACCGACGGAAACTGCCCTGCAACAGAGCGAGTGACCGCCGATTTGTTATGATGATATGAAGTTTCTTACCATTATGTAAAGTTACCTAACTTTACATCCGTGTAAATATTACTTCTTCCTTGTTGATAGTATAACAACGATAGTGACAGCTACACCTAATCATATTATCGGTTAGTTCTGTAATAAACTTTAATTTACACTATGGCTTGCGAAGCAAGACATTGCTAAGGGGGGTGTAACAAGCTTTTCCAAAATGCTTGTCATGTAACTATTCCCCTCCTCGGAGGGGAATTTTACTATCGCATTATATAAAAATTCTTTCGATGGATCATTGTACTATTCACAATAATTCTTCCAGATTTCGCATTCCATGAAGAACACGATGAACTTCAATGTATTCAATAGATTCCTCAACATGATAAAACAAAATGTAATTATATGGAAGATTTACTGCCCGATAAAAATCATCGTGTTTATATATTGGGTACATGAGGGGATGATTGCACAGTCTTTCTTCGAGTGAAAGAATTTCGTCATAAAATTTATCAGCAGCAGAAGGACTGAACTCGAATAATCCGGCTTCAGCCTCTAAGATATCATTTGTAGCAAGTGGTAGATAATCCAGTTTATACGCCATGTCGAGCTGCCTTTTGTTGTCTTAGTTTTTCCAATACTTCACTGTGACTTAATTTAACTATTTTTGAATCAGCGGCTTCAACTTTTGCTCTATCAAGCTCCATTTTAATATATTGCTTGTGTGACTCTTCTCTATAAGATCGCTCTGTTCGAAGTTCGAAAGGTATACGTTCTTCTCTTACGATTGTTCGCAATAGTAAGTCTATAGCGGTAGTGAGATCCATGCCAATTTCACTCAAAATACTCTGAGCTTTCTGTTTTACTTCGCCGTCTACATTGACAGATATTCTTGCTGTTGCTGATGACATCGTACTCTCAACTCCTTTCATGCTGACATTATACACCCATTGTGTACATGTTGTCAACACTATCTGAGAATGTCAGTTATTGTTTTCAACCAAGGGTACTAATAAACACAACGGATTATCTATGTACTAAGCATGACCAGAATAAGTGTTCCGATTATTAAACAAGCAAGCCCTACAATCCGTTTTATTGACTGCTTTTCCCTAAGAAATACCCAAGCGAAGATTATGTTGAATATAACACTTAACTTATCAATCGGAACTATGACGCTTACAGGACCTGTTTGCAATGCCCGGAAAAAAAACAGCCAGTTACCACCCGTTGCGAGTCCCGACAGCGTTAGAAACAGCAATCCTTTTTTACTTATATTTGTAATTCCTTTTTGATTTCCGGTTAAAAATACAATTCCCCAACTGGCGAGTAGCACCACTACAACCCGTATTGCATTTCCCAAATTAGCATCAACATCAGCAATTCCAATTGAACCGAATATTGTACGCATACTGGCAAAAAATGCAGCCATGAGTCCAAACAGCAGCCAATTTGCTCCACCTTCGCCTTTACTCAGAGAGCCGTCTTTTTTCTTTAGCATAAAGATTGTTCCTGCTATAATAAACAACATACCTGCTATTTGCGGCAACCCGAAAGGCTCTTGCAATATTAAGAAAGCTAAAATAATTGTAAGCACTGTGCTGCTTTTTTTCAGCGGAGTTACATTGGACACTGTCCCGTATTTTAAGGCATATAAATAACATAGCCAAGACGCTCCCGTTGCAAGCCCTGAAGCAACCAAAAATATCCATGTGTGACCGCTGATATCAGCTATTCCTGTGTGACTACCGAATGCAAATACTATTACCCATGAAAATATAACAATAACAACGGTGCGCAAAGCCGTTGCCAAATGTGAATTGACTTCTTTAACTCCGACTTTTGCCAGCACTGCGTTTATGCCGCCAAATAATGTACCTAACATGGCGTAAATTATCCACATTTCCACACTAAAACACCTGCCTTGAAATCATGGCAATCATTATATCATAGCTGCCGATACTATTACAAATCACCCACCCCGCCTCTTTGGGCGGGGTTGCTCTGCGGAGCCACCCTCTTTACTAAAGAGGGCAAAGATGTTAAATTAAGGCATGGATAAAACATGCTCAACATATAAAAAGCAAAGACGGTGGCTTGTAATTACAGGCTTGCTTGTGATAGTCGCATTTTTTGTCAGCCTGACGCTCGGCAGATATCCCCTTTCAATCGCTGACATCACCGCAATCCTGACAGGACAAAGCACCGACCCGCTGAGCAGCTCGGTATTTTTCAACCTGCGTCTGCCCCGCACTGCAATGGCGCTGCTTGCAGGGCTTGGGCTCGGAATGGCAGGTAGCGTCTTTCAACTTGTGTTCAAAAACCCGCTCGCCGCTCCCGACATCGTCGGAGTATCATCAGGTGCAAACCTCGGGGCGGCTATTGCCATTGTGCTGCTCGGACAAAGCGCCGCTCTTATGACAACCATATCATTTGTCGGTGGAATGTCTGTTCTCTTTCTTGTTATTTTTATCGCGCGGCTGAGCAGAAACCAAAGCACGGTGACTTTTATTCTCGCAGGCATCATCATGAAAGCTGTTTCCGATGCACTCATTATGACGCTCAAATATTTCGCCGACCCCGAAAGAGAGCTTGCGTCAATCGAATACTGGGCAATGGGCAGTCTCGGCAACATGACTGCAGCCAAGCTTCTTACAATGCTTCCGTTTTTTATACTCGGATTTGCAGGGCTTATTCTCATGCGACGACAAATTATGCTCCTTGTACTTGAGGATGACGAGATTAAGACTCTCGGTGTACGCCTCGGACTTACCCGAATGATTGTGCTTGGATTAGCAGCACTTGTGGTTTCATCTATCATCAGCCAAACGGGACTGATTGCCTTTGCGGGGCTCATTGCTCCCCACGCCGCAAGGCTTGCCATAAAACGTATCAGCTTTACATGGTGCTTACTTTCATCTCTTACGGGTGCGCTAATCTTGCTCATATCAGACAGCCTCATACGCTCTGTTAGTGCTTTTGAAATACCGATAAGCATACCGACCACACTTATTGGTGTGCCTGTCTTACTTTTCTTCATGTGGCGAAGAAAGGAGGGCAAAGTGTAAAAACTTATGAATAATCAATTAAGCATTAGTAACATTTCAATTAGATATGGAGCTAAAACTATCATCAGTGATGTCAGCTTTGATGTAGGCAGCGCCTCACTTTGCGCCTTGCTTGGGCTAAACGGTTCGGGCAAAACAACACTGCTCAAAGGTCTTTGCAGACTTGTTTCTCTCACGGGCGGTCGTATCCTCTGCGATGATGTCGATTTAACACTGATAAATGAAAAAGAACGCGCGCGCTACGTCTCATACATACCTCAGCGGCACAGCAAGCTGATTGGCATAACGGTTATTGACGCCGTGCTTATGGGTCTTAACACAAGACTCGGTTTGTTTGACACACCTACACAAAAGCACAAGAGCGAAGCTATGCAGGCTCTTGAAAAGCTCGAAATCCCCCACCTTGCCTATGAGGATTTTTCACATCTGAGCGAGGGGCAAAAGCAGCTTGTGATACTCGCTCGCACACTCTTGCAAAACACCCCTGTTATGCTGCTCGACGAACCCGACAGTTCGCTCGACTTTCCGAACAAACACATGTCACTGTCAAAAATCCGCGACTTGGTGCACGCAGAAAATAAAGCCTGTATAATAACCTTGCATGACCCGAACCTCGCGCTTAAATATTGCGACAAGCTTGTTTTGCTTGATAAGGGTAAGGTGATGTCGACACTTTCCTTGACGGGGGCAAGCAATGATGATATTGTAAGTTGCCTTGGCGGAATATATGGGGAGGAATTCTATTATGACAGTAAACGATATTTATAAGTTCATTGATGAAATTGCGCCGTTTAAGTATCAGGCGGGCAGTGATAACTGCGGAATAATTGTCGGTGACAAAAATGCGCAGGTTAATAAGGTTCTTGTTTGCCTTGATGTAACAAATGATGTGGTTTTCGAGGCTAACAAAAAAGGCGTTGATTTGATAATATCGCATCACCCCCTAATGTACAGCCCCGTATCAACAATCAAAAAAAGCGACCCGCTCCACGCTTTGGTCAGCTCCAATATAAACCTTATTGCCGTTCACACAAATATTGATATCGCCTCGGACGGTGTGTCCGACTTGATGCTCTGCGCGCTTAATTTTCCAAAAAGCAATACGCCGATTATACCCATTGGCGGTGAAAACACAGGCTTTGGCAGAATTATCCAAATCGACGAGCCTATGAGCGCAAAAGAATTGGCCGAAAAATGCAAGGCTGCATTTAACTCTACAGTTATCCGTTATGTCGACGCCGATAAGCCGATAAAAAAAATCGGCGTAAGCTCGGGCAGTGCGGCAGAAACTGTGGACATGGCTCTTGATGCAGGGTGCGACGCTTTTATCTGCGGCGAGGTTAAATACAGCAAGCTGCTTTTCGCAAAAGACCATGGTTTAACACTTATCGAAGCGGGGCATTTTCACACTGAAAATATTTTCTGTGATGACATGGTGACACGGCTCAAAGCACGGTTTGCAGGGATAAATGCCGAAAAAGCTGCAAACAGTGTAGATGTTTGCAGCTATGTGTAAGTTTAATATATCAACTCAGTGTGCGTCTACAAAAGCACGGATATTTGAGATGTTTGTAATTGTTTCAAAGCCTGTGCCATTAACGACGACGAGGGTCGGTGCACTTCTGACTGAGTATTGTGAAACAAGCTCGGGGTTTGCTTCGGCTTCGACAACATCATAGCTGATTTTGGCGTCGTTCATAAAGTTTTTTGCAGTGTCACAGTTCGGGCACTTTTTTGTTGTGACAAGCATAATCTTGCTGTAGTTCATTTCCTGTGTTTCGGGCACTTCTTTTGATGTGGGGCTCGCCGCTCCCGCTTGCTTTTTGGACTCTTTTGTTGCAGTGCCGTTTATGTTGTAGAGCTTACGCTCTTTGAACTCTTGTGTTTTACCCTCGTTCCAGTTTGATACAGGACGGTAATAGCCTGTAATTCTGCTGTATACTTCGGTTTGCTCGCCGCACTCGGGACATGCATACTGCTCACCGACAAGGTATCCGTGGGCTATGCACACCGAATATGTCGGCGACATGGTGTAGTACGGAAGCTTGTAGTTTTCTGCAATCTTGCGGATAAGTGCTGCGGTTGCTTTCCATGAGGGAAGCTTTTCGCCGAGAAATGCATGGAAAACCGTTCCCGATGTGTATAGTGTCTGCAGAGTGTCTTGAACTGTAAGGGCTTCGAAAATGTCGTCCGTATGGCCGACGGGAAGATGTGAGGAGTTGGTGTAGTACGGGGTTTCGCCGGGGTTTTTTGCTGCCGTGATGATGTCGGGCCAACGTCCGGCATCGTGCTTTGCAAGGCGAAATGCCGTGCTTTCTGCGGGGGTTGCTTCCAAGTTGTAGAGGTCGCCGTATTTTTCTTGATAGTCTGAAAGGCGGTCTCTCATGTGGTTGAGCACATCTTGCGCAAATTTCTGAGCCTTGGCATCGGTGAGGTCGGCCTTAATCCATTTTGCGTTTAAGGTTGCTTCGTTCATGCCGAGCAGACCGATTGTTGAAAAGTGATTGTCAAAATTGCCGAGATAACGTTTGGTGTACGGATATAAACCCTCTTCCAAGAGTTTGGTTATAATTGCACGTTTGGTTTCGAGTGAACGTGCGGCAATGTCCATCATTTTGTCGAGTCTGACATAAAACTCCGCTTCGCTGCGTGATTTGTATGCGATGCGTGGCATGTTTATTGTGACAACCCCGATTGAGCCGGTGCTCTCACCGCTGCCAAAGAGACCACCGGACTTTTTACGCAGTTCTCTCAAATCGAGGCGCAGGCGGCAGCACATGCTGCGTACGTCGCTTGGTTCCATGTCGCTGTTAATGTAGTTTGAAAAATACGGTGTGCCGTATTTTGCGGTCATTTCAAAGAGCAGACGGCTGTTTTCTGTTTCACTCCAGTCAAAGTCCTTGGTGATTGAGTATGTGGGTATCGGGTATTGGAAGCCTCGTCCGTTTGCATCACCATCGAGCATAATTTCGATAAACGCTTTATTGACCATGTCCATTTCGGCTTTGCAGTCTTTATATTTGAAGTCCATCTCTTTGCCGCCGACAATAGCGGGAAGCTCGGCAAGGTCGTTTGGAACAACCCAGTCAAGTGTGATGTTGGTAAATGGTGCTTGCGTACCCCAACGGGATGGTGTATTAACGCCAAAAACAAAGCTTTCAACGCATTTTTTAACTTGGTCATATGCCATGTTGCCCGCTTTGACAAACGGTGCAAGGTAGGTGTCAAATGATGAAAATGCCTGTGCACCCGCCCATTCGTTTTGCATGATACCGAGGAAGTTGACCATTTGGTTACAAAGGCTCGGAAGATGCCTTGCGGGCGAAGATGTGATTTTGCCGGGAATACCGCCGAGACCCTCTTGTATAAGCTGCTTGAGACTCCAGCCCGCACAATAGCCTGTGAGCATGGAAAGGTCGTGCAGGTGAATGTCTGCACTTCTGTGAGCATCGGCAATGTCCTTGTCATATATTTCGCTCAGCCAGTAGTTTGCGGTGATAGCGCCGGAGTTATTTAAGATAAGGCCGCCGACAGAATAAGTAACCGTGGAATTTTCCTTAACACGCCAGTCCGTAACATTGACGTAGCTGTCCACGGTGTCTTTGAAATCCAAAATGGTGGATTTCATATTTCTTATTTTTGCGTGTTTTTCGCGGTAAATGATGTATGCCTTTGCTACATCTGTGTAGCCGCCTTTAATAAGAACAGCTTCAACACTGTCTTGGATTTCTTCAACCGAGATTGCGTCATCGACAATTTTCGGTTCGAAATCCGCAGTTACCATAACCGCTAAAAGGTCTATAGTGTCAGAGTGATACCGCCTGTTTTGTGATTCAAAAGCTTTTGTTATCGCTTCAGTTATTTTCCCAAGATCAAAATCAACGGTCGTGCCATCACGTTTTTTAACTCTGTACATGCTTATAGCCCCTTATTTATTTGATAATCTGTCTACCGCTCAATCATAGTAGCACTTGATGTGTACCATGTCAAGCATAAAATACAATATATTGTAATTATTTTATATAATAACTACAATATATGCTAAATATGCCGCAATAACTACCAATAGCCGTCATTGCGAGGAGCACAAAGTGCGACGTGGCAATCCAGACCATCAACTCTATGCAAATGCAGTTTCCGGATCGCCACGCGTATGTCTCGCAAACGAGACATTGCGCTCGCGATGACACTATATCTACATACCCCGTAACTCCGTGCATGGGAGTATTTCTCTGACGCACGTGCAAAGCTCTCGCAGCTCCGCTTCACTGTAAGCCGTCAGATTGTCACACAGTGTTTCCTTTGAGCCGTCAAAACCCTGCAGGTAATATTTGCCCGCCTCTTTTATCATACGGGCTATCTCGCACAGGTCGTCTTTCGTATGAAACCCGCACAAAACAGTTGTTCTAAACTCATATGAAACAACATCGGAGAGCAGGTATTCTACGCTCTCTTTAACCGCAGCCGTGTCATAATCCGGCATACCGATTGTTTCGGGATACTTTTCCAAAGTGTTTTTTATGTCCATTGCAACATAATCAACACTGCCCGACGCAACAAGCTTTTTTAGTCTGCCCGGATAACCGCCGTTTGTATCAATCTTTACCAAAAATCCCAACTCTTTGATTTTCGCGGCAAAGGCAAAAATCTCATCAAACATTAAAGGCTCACCGCCGCTGATACACACCCCGTCAATTAACCCCTGTCTGGATTGCAAAAACGCAAAAAACACGTCTTCGCCAATAGGCACAACGTCTTCGTGGGTTTCCGCGATAAATCTCGGGTTATGGCAATAGGGGCACAGGAAATTACATCCGGCAATAAATATAGAGCAGGCTGTCTTATCAGGATAATCAAGGAGTGTTAACTTTTGTAATCCTGCTAAATTCATTTCCTGCTCCATACTCTTGCTTATAATTTACTAACTGAACTTAAATCCTATATTATCATAGTATACGGTTCCTGAATAGTCCGTTTCTCCCCAGTTAAAAAGTGCCAGTATGATGTTTCGGACACGAACGGGTGATGAATAATCCTGTATGGTAAACGGCAGGTCTATCACATACTTACGAAGCTGTCTGCCGTCGGCAGTTGTGATAACCTCGCCTCCGTTTATCGGGTCGATATCAACTCGCCCTGCTTCATACCACCACCCCGCACCGTCAGGTACCGGAATAACTGCTATCTGCAGATAACCGTCGGTGGCAGCGTCCACATCAAGGAATATTTCCATTGTAAAGGCTGTAATATCTCTGCTTCTGCTCAGCGGCATCTCTTGGTCTGTAAAGAACATTGTGCCAAGCCTTGCACCCTGCTCCCATGCATCCTCGCCGGGTACAAATGTCATTGGGAACATCAGTGCATTACTTTCAGCCACACCAACTGTTATGTCTGAATTTTGGACTTTTGAGGTATCGTCACGTGACCAGCCCTCAAGTGTTCCGTCTTCAAACGTAAAGAGACTAAACTCACCCTTGTCCGCTACAGGACGCCTGCTTATATCGCCGTTATGCTCGGGCGGTCCCGGATACATCGGAACGGGGTCGCCCTTTATCATAGCTCTGTAGAACCTGCCGGAGTCCGTAACTTGATCATCGGGCCATGCACCTTGCGGATTTGATGTCACAGATGCTGTAAACGCTGATGATACTTCATTTTTCTGTGCCAAAGACCATGCACACCAACTGATTTTACGATCTGCCAAAAATTCCATCCAACGAATGGAATAATCAATGTACGGTCCTTTGTCGCCACTTGCTTCGCTCGTACCCCACTCTGTGCAAAATACAGCCAAGCCGTGACTAAGCGCGTTATCTACCATGCCTCTAATCCAGTTGTCATTGCCCGTGTCATGTGTTCCCGCATAAAAATGCATTGCATACATCACATGCGGGTCGTCAATCGGGTCGTTTACCGGAGCGTCTATAAGCTGACTCCAGCTGTCTGTTCCGCAGATGATAATACCTTTTTCATCAAACTGCCTGATAGCTTCGATTACACTCTCATGATACGGCTTGAGCCGTGTAGTCCATGTTTCAAAGCGGTTGTTGTAGTTTCCAATTCTGTTTGGTTCATTTGCCGTTTCCCACAGAATGTTACCCTGCGAGCCGTATTTTTGAGCAAGGTATGCAAAAAATACCTGCGGGCCTGTCCAGTTCGGATTGGCGTCGCGAAGCGCAAGAAACTCGGCAGGCATATCAGGGTCATCAAGCCCTGCTGTCAAGTAGTCCTCGTGCATCGGGTCGCCGGGGGTGAGTATATGCCAGTCGACCATAACATACATTCCGCGTTCTGTCGCAAGCTTAATGCCCAACTCCACATGCGAGAGTATCAGACTCGGATTAGTGCGATAGCCTGCTTCGGTTATATACATAGCCAAACGGATAATGTCACATTCCCAATCGTCTGCGAGCACATCAAATGCGTCCTCAGTGAGCACCCATGAGCCTGCACCCCATTGCAGTCCGAATGAGCTCATGCCGCGAAGCTGCACGGGAAAGCCGTTTGAGTCACAAAGCTGCCCGTCTATTATTTGCAACACACCATATTTCCCGAACGGTGTGTCATGCTCACCGTATGTCGGCTGCGACGGCGGTGTGGTGCTTGGTGTCGGGTCGGCTCCTGATACGCCACCGGGGTCAACCGTCGGAGTGGGGACTTCTTCCCCGTTGTCGTTACATGCGACGACAAATACTGCAACACAAAGCAGCATTATAAGTGCAAGTAATAAACTAAATCTTGAGTTAAATTTTGCTTTCATTTAATAATCCATCCTTTCTGCTTACATATATAATAATATAAGTGACAACAAATTTCCACAAAAAATTCACATATTCCTCTTAGCCCTCTTTAGTAAAGAGGGTGGCCCCGAAGGGGGCGGGTGATTTGTCTTTAGCAATATTCCCCTTGACATCGGTATATATATAAGATAGTATAGCCTCAAAATATAAAGAAAGGAGTAAAAGTCATGGCATACATCAAGTTTGATATCATAGTAAAAAGCGGTAAAAATGATAGCGGTTCACGCAGTTTTTCTGCACGTGTGTCTTGTGCCGGGCTTTTGCTGTTGCGTTTAGAGTAAAGTAACAAAATATACTGTAAACATATAACGGTCGAAGGCATGTGATACACAAAAAGCCTTCGATTTTTTGTTGTATCACACAAAAAATATAACCAACTGAAACAGAAATGAGATAAAAAAATGAAAATTTACAAAACACTCCCGGACGGAATAGAAATCGTTGAATATGAAGACTCTCTCGCTCAGGCTGTTGCCGACATGTGGAACAAAAGCGGCGAGGGTTGGGGCGGCACATTTGACAACGGCGTGTACACTGCCGAGCGCATGATAAACAAACGGGCAAGCGGAGCATTCTTTAATGTCTACGTTGCAATGAAAGACGGCGAGGCTATCGGTTATTGCAGCTTTGACAGATACTATAAGGATGAGAACACGGCATATGTTCACCTGCTTAATGTCCGCCCCGATTATTACGGCAAAAAAATCGGTAAAGAGCTCGTTATGATGTGTGTGTACGAAACAATAGCGAGAGGTATGCCGAGAGTCGATATCCACACATGGCCCGGAAATACTAAGGCTGTGCCGCTCTATAAAAAATGCGGGTTCTTTTTGGAAGACCGCACGGATACTACGCACCTGAGCAACTACATTCCAACTGTGCTCTCGACAGAGCTTTTGAAAGACTTCTTTGAAACCGCTGACTGGAACAAAAACTCAACAAGGGAAATTGACTTTGACCCCGACGGCAAAAAAGTCAACAAATTTGAGCTGTATGAATACCGGTGGGAAAAAGACGGAGCTTCTCTGCGGGTCGGCTTTGAGAAAACGGGACGGCGGATAAATCTAATCGAAACCGATGATTACAAAATTGAACTTACTGCGGAAAATCACGAGCTTGCGTATGGTCTCCGCTACCCCTGTCAGCTTCATATCAAAAACAAAACAGGAAACAAGCTTAGTGTTTCTGCCATCGCAAAAAGTGATGATGTCATTGACTTTAACGGCACATGGAGCAGTGATGTTTCGGAAGAAGAAGTCTTTACGGGTTCATTTTTCGTAAACACAATAACGCAGGCACAAGACGACATGAAGATGCACCCATGTGTTCTCGCCCAAGTAGTTGTAAACGGCAAACATGCCGAGCTTGGTTTGGGTATTGAGCCGAAATTCCCCGTCACAGTTAGCCTCGGCAGAAAGCCGCAGGCTGCAAAAACGGGCGTCAGCGAAGATATCTATCTTAACATCGCAAACGGACTATCTTCCGATGCCACCGTTACTTTTACACTGCCCCAAAACCCGCTGCTGCAGTTTTCACAAAGTGAGTATGAAGTTAAGCTCTCGGGCGGAAAAGATATTTCCGTTAAGACAACCGCTCTCAATACAGATTGCGGCTACACAGGTATTCCCGTAACCTATACTATCCGCATGGATAATGGGGAAACTGTAACCGACACACGCCCACTGCATATTGTCAGTCAAGGTATAAGCGGAAAATTCGGGTTTGAAACCGATGAAAACTACGGCGCGGTGAACGGATTGTGGAAGCTCAACCTTAACAAAAAAAGCAATATAGTTGTTTTTGACCGTCTTGTCGCGTCAGGACAAGCAACGTTTTTCACATCTCAACTCGGAAAACCCTATGATGAAGAGTTTAACATCATGAAACCCGCCGATATCAGAGTTACCGAAGACGGTTCATTTATCAGATTTGAAACCGACTTTATTTCCGGAAAGTTCCCCGGTGCTGTGCTCACTGAGATTTATATCTTTGACAACGCAGGGACACTAAAGCGCGCTGTCCGCGTCACAAATAAAGGCACTGCAAATCTTGACCTTTCCGTAAAAACAGAATTTTGGTCATTTGTCGGCAGAAAAATAGTCTATCATTACGACGGAGCTCTGCACGAGGTTTCTGATAAAATGAACTTCGGTTTTGACACCTTGGACAAAACAAAAATCGACGAAAACTGGATTTTCGACATCAGCGAGTACGCTCCGCAAGGTATATACTGGCACGAAGATTACAAGCCGGACGCAAGGTGGGGCGACCTGTTGGTCTTTGAAATTCCGACGGGCGTGTTAAAACCGCAGCAGGTTTTTGAAAGCGAGCCTATTGTATATATGTGTGATGTTTTCAAGAATTTTAAGGATTTTAGAAACTATGTGCGCGGAACTCATGCGGATAAAATGCCTCTCCCGCACAATCACCTTGAGTTCATCGCAAACGGCTCTAACCCTGTAGTGTACTCCGGCGCACTCACGCTTACAGTCCGTAATAACAGACAAAATACCCGCCCCGGCACAGTCCGTATATCCTCGCCCGACGGTTTTTTCCACGAGGATACGCAGACAAACCCCGATGATAAGCTTATACTCGAAAATGCCTTTACTGTACCTGTAACATCTGATAATACAGGTATCGGGTTAGCCAACTTTTCCATATGTTTATCGGGCTTTGAAAAGGACGTTGGGCGTGTTTTGTTAGCACCCGATGAAACTGCTCTAAAAACCGAAGATAAAGACGGCGTGTTGACTGTTACAAGCGGTAAGCTCAGCTACAGCGCCGATGCAAAGTTTTCAGACGCGGTATTTTCACTTAAATACGGCGAGAATGAGTGGTTCTTCTCAAACTATCCGTCGACCGAGCCATGCTCATGGTGGAACCCCTTTGTCGGCGGGCTGAAAGCTCACCTTACTTCAATGGGCGACAGTCTTGTGCTCCGCGAAAAGATAACAGCGGCTTTTGCCACAAAAACCGACACTCTCGGGAATTTATGGACAGGCATCAAAACCACCGTAACTGTTGAGCAATTTGACAAGTTTAAGGGCATATCATATACGCAGTATTTTCTAACCTTGCCCGGTGTTCCTGTTTTGTGCCACTTTACAAGTCTTACCAACAATACGGGACGCTACTTGGATACAGAGCTAAACACATTAATGTTCCTTAGTGGTGAGGAAAACTTGAAAAACCTGCGTGCCGAAATGGTAATTGATAACACCAAGTATAAAGTGCGCCTTGGCGGAGTTGAGGAAATGCTCTGGTATGACCGCCTCGTTAAAATCCAAAGCGACTTTGACGCACCACGCCCCGAAAAGCTCTATGTATACGGTAATGCCTATTATGACAACGGCGAGCAGTTTTTTGACTATGATTTTGGTATCGCTCTTTGCGAAAGCAAAAGCAGAAGCGGTGTGCCCGACGGCGGCAGCTTTACATCTGTTCCGATTTTCTGTATATTATCTGAAAAGGACTTAACTCTCGAGAGCTTGGATGACCTGCGGCGGGTTATGTTCCCAAATGATTAAAGCGAGGATTAAAGCATTGAAAATAATTGACTCACATGTGCATTATTCGAAGATAACTTCATTTGAACAGTGTGCATGGCGTACCTCATATGTTGACTATTCACAGCAAGGATATAAAAAAGAAACCTCATCTCTGGAGGTCATCAAATCAATTTGTATGGGGCTTGTTGAAAAAGTGCACGGGAGGTTTCCCGACAAAAACGCCAAAACACCCATGATAGCAGACTTGGAGGAAAATATGCCCGAGGGAATGTATCTTTGCCTCGGGATAAATCCTCATACGCTTACGAAAAAAAGTCTCGACGAAACAGAAGATATGCTCAAAAACAACCCACGTGTTGTCGGAATGAAAATCTATGCGGGTTATTACCATGTGGATATTAATGACCCGCTATATACCCCGGTGTATAAGCTTGCGGAAACATACGATAAAACTATTGTTATTCACACGGGCGAGACATTTTCCGAAAGAGGGCTTCTCAAATACTCTCACCCGCTTTGTGTTGACGAGCTTGCCGTCACTTTTCCGAAAATGCGGATTGTCGCTTGTCATATGGGTGCACCATGGATTTTTGATGCCGTTGAGGTAGCCGCAAAAAACCCGAATGTATATGTTGATATATCGGGTCTGCTTGTCGGAGATACGCTGCTTATCGCCCGTATGTCCGCCACTCCCCTGCTGATAAACCGTTATAAGGAAGCACTCATTTTCCTCGATAATTATGACAAAATACTCTACGGCTCGGATTGGCCATTAGTCCCGATGAATTCATACATTGATTTTTGTAAAGAAATTATTCCGCCCGAAGCACATGCAAAGGTATTTTTTGAAAATGCCATTAGGGTATATAGGTTATAAAAAAGAGGCTTTCGCCTCTTTTTTTTACGCTATTTCGCTCCGCAGGGTATCGATGATGTTCTCTTTTTTGACCCTGCCGACTGCATACATCATTGTTACGAGAACAATCATAAACACACCTGCTGTTGCAATTAGAATACTATCCCACGGGAGCATAAAGTCTACGTCCACACCCTGCATAACTCCTGTGTAAATAAGCCATGCAACAAGAACCGAAACGGGCAAGCTAAACAGCAGTGCTTTGATGCCATAAAAGAAACATTCATAAGTCACCATTTTATTAAGCCCGCTATCGGTCATACCCATTGATTTGAGCATGGCAAACTCCCTGCGTCTTATACTGACATTAGTAGTGACCGTATTAAACACATTGGCAACTGTAATGAGCGACATTAAGATGATAAATCCGTAAGTAAAAATGTTTACGACATATATAATCCTACGGTTTGCTTCTTCCTGTGCAAAATAGTTTGTAACACGGAAATTATTAGGCAATTCGGACTCCATAAGCAAACTTTCAATATGAGCTGCCGATGCATTCGGATCATTTGATAAAAATGTCATACACTCCGTCATATAGAAACTTTCAGGAAAATCAAACAGCATTAAATGTGAGTACGGTAAAATCATCAACGGCTGACTGAATTGATTATATCCTATGTTATCCGGTAGCCTGTCAGCTATAGTAACAGCGATATCTATACCGGGATTTAAAGCAAGTGTATTGTCCTCATTTAAATAATCGTAAAGTGTCATATTAAATGAATTTGTGATAAACATATTATAATTTTCAATTCTGCCTGTTTCAAAGTTATGCCTGATTACCCTCGCGTATACAGGGTAGCTTTTTGCTTCATTGTTATAATATATGCTTTCGGATAAATTCATTTGTGTTAAATATTCAAGATAAGAAGCGTCATCCATAAACATAAGTATAATAGAAAACTCGACTTCATCGGGAACCTGTGTTTGTGTTTTGTCTCCAAGCCACATTTCATACTCTATAACCCTCTGACTAAGCAGGCTGGTGTTTATTGGTGAAAGGGTGTTATAAATAAACTGATATCCGTATGCATAAACCCCGTCAGCATTTTTGAGCAGTTCAAAACCTTTTATAATATCATCGTCCGTAGTATCCGCACGTTCATAAAAGAAAACACTTATATCACAATTTGAAACTGATATCGAAGTTTCACTTGTCTGTCTCAAGTACATTGCAAAGCTACCGGCTGCGACAAAAAGAACAACACTGACAAAAAGCGATATGATTGTGCTGCGGTAAAGCTTTTTGTTTCGCTTAAAATTCTTGCGTGAGAGCATACCTTCCACACCAAGAATTTTTTCAAACAGCTTGGAGCTTTTGATTTTTTTAGGATTTATTTTTATGTCGGCACTTTGACGGATACTGTCAATGGCGGATTTTTTTGACGCCCTGCTTGCCGGGATATACGCAGATATATATATTGTAACAATGCCGACTGCTGCTGCAATAACAACAGCCTGCCACGAAACTGCAATTCTGAGGGGCTCTCCCTGTCCGCTCATTAACACGCTCAGCATCTCTCCTACCACTGAGAGAGTAACCGCTATACCACCGATACCGGCTAAAATTCCAATAGGTATACCTATTACACCAACACACAAACCTTCAAACAATACGGATTTTCGCAACTGCCTCCCTGTTGCACCTACCGAGGATAAAATCCCAAACTGACGTGTCCGTTCACTTACAGATATGGCAAAGGCATTATATATAAGAAGTACCGAGCCAACCATTATCAAGACAATGAGTATTGCACCAAGGGAATAAATTACAGCTTGGAAGTTATCATTTTCCGTTACTCCCATTCCACGCAAATAATCGGTGTTATGAAACGGAAATACAAAATGGTCTGCGTTAATTTTTCGGGTAAAGCTATACGCATCACGATGATTATTAAGCTTTACATATACTATAAAGTTGCCAAGTCCTGACTCGCCGTAACTGTCTTGTGTTGTTTGATTCGGTTTATGTGCGGTAATAAATGTACGAAAATTCGTGTGCCAAAGAGTATCACAAAAGCCTACTATGTTGTAAGTTTTTATATTATCGGGAATAAACTCATCATAAATGGCACTACCTACATATTCTAAGGTTACAGTGTCGCCAACATTGTACTCGTTCCAATGTCCGCCTACGCCATAGGGAATAACAATTTCATCGGAGCTTTGCGGCAACCTGCCCGATAAAAGAGTGATAGGCAAAATTTCCAAGGCTCTTTCCGAATAAGCGGAAAGATTATAGTGCATGCTGTGCTCATTTTCCGGGTCGAGCAGACCATAGCCGAGAAGCTCTATAAAAAATGCTTCTTTCACTGCAGGGTCATCTTTTACACGCTCATAAATCTCTTTTGTAGTAAGAGAAAAACCGGCTTCCCACTCACCGTATTTTCTTATCGCATCTCTAAGCATATATTCTTGTAAAGATGATATGAAGGTTGTTACACCGGCAATAAGCGCTGCCGATAATATCACACCGATGATTGTAACAATCGTCCGTGTGCGGTTTTTCATTAAGCTCTGAAAGGTGATTTTTGAAAATATATTCATGACATCACCCTATCTGACTTTCTCATCACGTACGACTCTGCCGTCGGAAATACCAATGATGCGGTTTGCTTGGAGTGCGATATTTTCGTCATGGGTGACAAGAATTAGCGTTTGCCCGTACTTGCTGTTGCTTTGCTTAAGCAGGCTGATAATTTCCTGACCGTTTTGACTGTCCAAGTTACCCGTCGGCTCGTCTGCAAGCATAACGCTCGGCGCGTTCATCAAGGCACGTCCGATAGATACCCTTTGCTGCTGACCGCCCGAGAGCTGATTTGGCAGGTGGTTACGGCGCTCTGTTAAGCCAAGCAGTGTCAGTAGCTCCTCAAGCCGCTCCTTATTAACCTCGCGCTTATCCATTAGCACAGGCAGCGTGATGTTTTCGACCACGTTTAAGGTTGGAATGAGGTTGTAAAACTGATATATAAGCCCGACCTGACGGCGGCGGAAGATTGCCAAATTATCGCTGTTTTGAGCGTACACGTCCTGACCGTCGAGATATACATGCCCGCTTGTCGGCATATCAACTCCGCCGATAATATGCAGCAGCGTAGACTTACCCGAACCCGACGAGCCGATGATTGCAACAAACTCGCCCTTTTCAATCGTGAGAGATACACTATTTAGTGCTATAACTTGGTTTTCGTCTTTGCCGTATATTTTACTGAGGTTTTCGATTTTTAACAGTTCCATAAAATAAATCTGCCTTTCTTGTATTGTTACATGACAATACAGTAGCAGATTTTTGTGACATTACGGTGAATTTCCGGTGACGATTTAGTCATAATAGAAAAATTCTCTTGTGCTTTAAGATTATTCTAAAGAGCACTTACATCGGTGAAACGTGCCAGCGGTTTTTGTTCGCAAGCTCAAAAAACCGGTCATCGTTTCCCCTCACGGCTCTTTCCTGTTGTGCTGCGTCACAAGAGAACCCGTCACTTTACAAACCTTACAGCAAAAACAGCGCCGCCGTCGTGGTGATTTTTTGCTGTTATCGTACCGCCTTGCCTCGAAATAATCATTCTGCTCAGCGACAGCCCGATGCCGTAGCCTGTGGCATTGTCGCTTTTGCCACGGTAAAACCTATCAAACAAATGCGGTATGTCTTCATCTTCAAAGCCCCTGCCGCTATCATGTATCGTAAGCTCTGTATACAGGTTGTTATCATTGCAGCTTATTTCGATTGTCCCGTCCTCGCCGATGCTTTCCATGCAGTTTTTCAGTATGTTTTGCACCGCCTCCGAGAGCCAGCCGATGTCACCTTGTATTTTTATGTCCTGCAGTATATCCGTTTTTATTTGAATGTTACGAAGCTCCATAGGTATGAGCAGCGGACGGCAGGCAGAGGCTACAATGTCTCCTACAGCTATAAGTTCGCTTTGAAATGCCACAACCCCCGCGTCAAGCCGTGATAATTTCAACAGTGATGTAATCAGCCAGTCCATGCGGATAAGCAGCTCTTCAAGCTCGCGGACAAACTTTTGCCGCTCCTGTTCATTTTCGTTTTTCGCCAAAAAGGACAAAATAAGATTTGCACTTGTCAGCGGTGTTCGCAGCTGATGCGCAATGTCTGCAAGCAGGTCTGCAAGATACTCCTTGTCGCGGACTAAAACATCGTTTTGCTCTCTTATACGCATGGTCATTTTTGTGATATCGTTATGGAGTATGGACAGCTCACCCTCATCAAATCCGCTAAGCTCAAAGCGGTCGGCACCGTGAAGAACTAAGTCTATTTGCTCAGATATCCTTGAAATGCTTTTGTAGCGTGCTTTTGTGAAGATGAAAAAAGCCGAACCAAGCACAGCCGATAACGCGGCAAGTAAAACTCCGTTTATCGGCGAGACAAAAAAGCCGACTGTTATAAAAATTGCAGATAATACTATGTATAAGACGGCAAATCTCACAAACTCTTTATTCCGCAGCACTTTGACCTCCAAGCTTATAGCCTAAACCACGAATGGTCAGTATAATTTGAGGATTTGCGGGGTCGTCTTCTATTTTTTCCCGCAGACGCTTTATGTAGACGGTCAGTGTGTTGTCATTAACAAACTCACCTGCCGCGTCCCAAAGCTCGTCAAGCAGCTTGCTCCGTGTGATAAGATTGCCCTGATTGTTCAAAAATACAAGCAGCAAACGGTACTCCAACGCCGACAGGAAGACTTCCCTGCCGTGCTTTTTTACCATACCGCTCGCCGTGTCAACATGCAGTGATGCAATTTCAAATGCCGACGGTGCTCCGCCGCTCTTTCTTAGTGTCGCTTTTATTCTTGCAATCAGTTCCATTGGGCGAAACGGCTTCGTTATGTAATCATCGGCTCCCATGTTCAGCCCTGTGACAACACTTGCTTCGTCGCCTGAGGCTGTCAGGAAAATAACAGGTGTATCCGTCCCGGTTTTTATTGCTGTGCAAACCGCAAAGCCGTTACCGTCAGGCAAGGATATATCAATGAGTGCCAAGTCAAACTTTTTCCCCTCAAGCATGGATATTGCTTCTTTTTGCGTAGCAGCATGGGAAACTGCAAACCCCTCGGAGCTGAGCAGAAGCGTAAGGTTTTTGGCAATCGCTTTATCGTCTTCAACTAAAAATATCTGCATCATCGTTTCTCCCCTATATGGTATTATCTGCATTTCTTTTAACTTTTCTGAACACAATTATATAAGATATTACAAGAAGTAAGGTTGCAAACGGCCATGCGAGCGGGTCAGAGAGCAGTACGCCCAACTCCCCGAGATAACGCGTTAGCACAACAACCGATATGATACGCAGCAGCAGCTCAACAAATCCCGACAACATAGGAATAAACGTGTTGCCAATTCCCTGCAGTGCCGCACGGTACATAAACAGCAGATAAAGAAAAGGCAATCCGACACTCATCAGCCTCAGCTGTCTCACGCCGACATCAAGCACCTCACTGACCTGACCTGCATCACCGTCTATAAGAATACTCAGTATCTGACGCCCAAACGGCAATGCAACTGCCATTATAACAAGTGATGACCCTACCACAAGCTTAAGACCGTCTTTGACCCCCTGCTTTACACGGTCAAGCTTCCCTGCACCGAAATTTTGTGCAACAAAGGTAGCCACGGATGCCTCAATGGCTCCTCCCGCAATCATCAGAAGACTGTACATTCTTTTTGCAGCCGCAACACCCGCAATAAACTCCGTACCGTATTCATTGACATGACGCTGTACAATCAGTCCGCCTATTTCAATGACTGCATTGCGAAACCCGAGCGGCAGTGCAAGCCGCAGGAGCGGCCACGCGGAGGCTTTGTCAAACTTAAAGCCGCAGCCTTGGAAAATCCCTGTTTTGCGTATTGCACGAAAGCAGTAAACAAAAGCCACGGACTGTGCCAAAAGTGACGCAAAAGCAACACCTGCAATTCCAAACGGGAAAACCAAAGCAAAGTCCAATGCAATGTTCAGTATTGTCGCTATAATCATCGCACGAAGCGGTGTCTTGCTGTCGCCGAGTGCAAAGAGCATCACTGCCATAAGGCTATACGCAAACACTATAGGCTTGCCTGCCCATACCAAGCTTAAATATGTCACCGCACCGTCAATAAGATGCGGGGGCGTCCTTAGAAGCTCCATGAGCGAACGGCAGCCGAGAACTCCTCCGATGCTTATCATTAGAGCAAAAAGCCCTGCAAAATATGCTGCGGTGACAAATGCTTTTTTTAAGCCGTCCATGTCCTTTGCACCGAAGCGTTGTGCAAAGAGCGTGCCAAATCCTTGGTTAATACCAAAAACCAAGCTCAAAACGAGCCAAAAAGGGCTCGCTATCGCTCCTATTGACGCGAATGCGTTTATTCCGAGTATCCGCCCGATTATAGCGCTGTCAACTACAGAAAACAGCAGCTGCAGCACATTTGAAATAAGCAGCGGAACAGAAAACCCAATCATCAACCGAATGGGTTTTCCCTCTGTCATGTCCTTTACATTTGACATAAATTACCTATACTACGAACTGCTCTGTCCATTGTGCATCCTTACGCCTGTTTTTGCTGAATTCCCACGGGTCGTGGATTTTCGGCACATCATTGAGTAGCTGCTTTGTATAATCAGCCTTTGGGTTCAAAACGACCTCGTCGGCAGAGCCAAATTCGACAATCTTACCTTTTTCCATGATATATACGGTATCGGAAAGGTAATAAGCCAAACCCATATCATGCGTGATAAATATTATCATCATTCCCGTTTCATCACGCAGCTTGAGCAGCATGTCCAAAATCGTAGCTCTCGAGCAGGCGTCAATCATTGAGGTCGGCTCGTCGGCAAGCAGTATTTTCGGTTTTAAGAGAAAAATCCGTGCAATCATAAGGCGTTGCATTTGCCCGCCCGATAGTTCAAACGGATACTTGTTTGTCATCTCGTCATACTTGAGATTAACAAAGCTGCATGCCTCACGCATCATTTCGATTTTCGTTTTCCGCGGCAGAAGTCTTCCTCCCCGCATATTAATACAATCAAGAAGCACGGAGTCTATTTTTGAAAAGATATTGTACGATGAGTACGGGTCTTGAAAAATCGCCTGAATACCTTTCCAATATTCCTTTTTTTTGCGCCTTGAACCTATGTCACGCTTTTTACCCATAAAGCTAATCTCACCCTCGGTCACGGAGGTAAGCCCTAACAGCATTTTTATTAGTGTTGTCTTCCCGCTGCCCGACTCGCCGACGATAGAAATCAAATCACCCGAGTAAAATTCAAAATCAACATTGTCTACGGCAAGTGTCTTTTTGCTGCCGAAACCGAATATTTTCGTTACGCCCTTTCCACTCAGGCACAGCTGTCTGTCATGACTGTTCATTTTTATATGCCTCCCTGAGTTCATTTTCCGTGAAAAGACAACGGCATTTGCGGTTGTTTTCAAAATCATAAAATGCCACCTGTGAAAGTCTGCAATTTGCTGTTGCGTACTTACAACGCTCTGCAAAACGGCAGCCGTCGGGCGGCTTTTTGAGATTTGGCGGTGTTCCCGGTATCGCAACAAGCTTAACGTCACGTGTGCCGTCCTCCGGCACGAGTATCGAGCCCATTAATCCCTTGGAGTAAGGGTGCAGCGGGTCAAAAATCATTTGGTCAGCCGTGCCGGACTCAACAAGCTGTGCGGCATACATAACCATGATATCATCTGTGACATTATATAAAAGCGGCAGTTCATGGGTTATGAATATCATTGATTTTATATAACCGAGCTCCATGAGGTCATGTATCATTTTGATAACCATTTTCTGGCTTGTGACATCAAGTGCCGAAGACGGCTCGTCTGCGATAAGTATCTTCGGCGAGAGGATTGTGGAAACAGCAATAACTGTACGCTGCTTCATTCCGCCCGAAAGCTCCACGGCATATTTACCAAGTGCTTCTTCGGGCAGGTTCAGTATCTCAAACCGTTGACGCGCCAAGTCGTATATGTCTTTTTTTGTGGCTTTCGGGTCGTGAGCACGAACGACATCTTCAATAAACTTAATAATCTTGCGTGTCGGATTGAGTGCATTCATTGCCGCTTGCGGTATGTATGCAATCTCCGTGCCGAGAATGTTTTTCCTGATATCGTCGGGTTTCATGCCGGATATATTTCGCCCGTCTATTATGATCTCACCCTTGATGTAATGGAGCGGTGCAAAATAATACCCCATAAGACTCAGTGCAAGTGTGGACTTGCCGCAGCCGGACTCACCTGCAATCCCGACGGATCTGCCTTCTTCAACCTTAAAAGAAACGTCATTTACCGCATAAACGTCCTCTTTGAAGCGGGTGATGTATTTGGTTGTAAGACCTTTGACCTCAAGCATTACTTTTCCCATTTACTCACCCCCTAATCTCTAAGCTGCGGATTGAACACTTGGTCCATTCCGGTATTCATTAAATTGAGCGAAAAAGATATCAACAAAATTACTACTATGACCGGATAATATGCCCACCATGCTCCGTGTATAAAGGCGGTCGATTTCATAATGCTCCAGTCGAGCATCATGCCGAGTGTGGCTGTCGATGTAGTGCTCGGTCCGAGTCCAAGCATGGAAAGCCCCGCTTCTGCAAGAATACCCGATGATATCTGCAGGATAAATGCCATTACTACATATGATGCGATGTAGGGCAGGATATCTTTGATGATTATTTTCGGCATGGAGTGACCGCTGAGTTTACTGAGATTTACATGGTCACGGTTGCGAAGTGACATAACCTGCGAGCGTACCGAACGTGTTGTCCATACCCACGAGGTAAGACCTATGACAACCGCAACGGTTGTAGCTCCCCGCTCCATTTGCGACATGCCATATGAAATAAGTATCAAGAGAACAAAACCGGGAATGACTGTGAATAGATTTGTAAAGAACATTATGATGTCGTCCACTATTCCGCCGACATATCCGCCGAGCAGCCCTAATGTCAGCCCGATAAGTGTGGCAACGGTTCCTGCTACAAGCCCTATCCAAAGCGATGTGGCTGTAGCCAAGACTAATTTTTTGAGCACATCACTTCCGAAGTTGTCGGTTCCGAGCGGCAGCCTTATTATATTTGCAACATCGCTGACATTAATATAGTCATCTGTAGATACTTCGGTAAACAAGATATCATGTTCACCTGTTTCGGGGTTTAGTGTATATACTTGCAAATCGTCGATGTCAAAGAGCCTGTCTAATCTGACATCAAGCCGCATGAACGCATTTCGCTCCGCATTTGTCAGATTTCTGACGAAAACCTCATCTGAATAAAACTCCCACCATAATCCCAAAAGGGCAACCGTATCTTCAATGTCAATTTCTTCCTCGGTAAGACCGGCTACTTCCTCCTGCTTTCCGTATTCGACAAGCCAGTATTTTATCCGCTCACGGTCATCTTCTCTGAGCTTGTTGCTGATGCGTATATCGTTTGCTCCCGGTATTCTAAATGTGAAAGTATTAACACCGTCAAGAGTGTCATACAAGGATACATATGTACCGGGTCTGGTTCTAAATGAGTCATATCCGATACGTGCCATAGGGTCGCCCGGATTTATCAGCGGATAAATAATTGTAAGGAGCAGTATGGATACGAATATGACAAATCCCGTCATGAACTTGCCGGAACGTACAATTGAACGCAGTTGTGATTTCATACTCTACTCCCTCCTATTCGTATTGTGATGCCTTGACACGCGGGTCTATAAGGCCATATATGATGTCAAGCAAAAATACCGTTACAAGCACCATTAGCGTAATGATAAGCGTAACTGCGGAAATGAGCGGGTAGTCACCGCCGCTGATAGCACGCCACAGGGTGCTTCCAAGTCCCGGGTATGAGAATATGAGCTCGGCAACAAGTGCTCCGCCTATCATTGTGCCGATTGAAAGTGCAAGTCCCGTGACCTGCGGAAGCATGGCGTTGCGGAAGACGTAACGTACAATCTTGCCGTCTTTGATACCCATATAGCGGCTGTATTTTACATAATCCGCGTTAAGCTCGTAGATGGACATCGAGCGCATACCGAGTGATTGTCCACCGATAGATATTAAAACAATCGACCAAAACGGCAAATGATAATGCCTGATAATCGATGCGATAAAATTCCAGTTAAAAGCAGGTATGAGACTTTGGTCATAGCCGAGCGAGGGCGGGAACCACCCCAAGTTCAGCGAAAATACCGAAAGCAATATGACCGCCATACCAAATGCAGGTATACCTCCTATAAACAGCATAAGAGGCATGAGTGTTTTATCGAATGCCTTGCGAATGTATGCAGCCAATGCACCAAGCAGATTTCCGATAATCCATCCGGTTAAAATTGCGGGCAGCTGTAAGCCCACCGACCATGGTATTGCAGTGGCAAGTATATCTGCAACAGGGCGGCGTTGTGTAAATGATTTACCAAGCTCGCCTCTGAGTAAATTTCCTATGTAAATAAAAAACTGTTCAATAACGGGTCTGTCCAAGCCAAACTCACGTTGGTATTCCTCATATAACTGGCGGATAACATCAGGGTCACTGACACCTTGTGCCACCCTTCCGACCATTGCGTTGACAGGGTCATTTGGCATAAGACGCGGCAGAATAAAGTTGAGTATTACAGCAGCAACGAGTGTAATCAAAAACCATATAATCTTTTTTGTATAGTATTTTCTGTATCCTTTCATAGGCTAAACCCTCCCGCTTCATACTATAGGATAGGCGGCTATGCCTTTTGAAAACATAGCCGCCTTTAACGGTGCGTGTTAGGGGTTATCCGACCAGTCTGAGGTTGTAGAGGTCGGCGATTGCGTAACCAACTGTGCAGTTGACCGGCGGCACATTGCGTCCGTCATTTGCATTGGTGAAGCCTGTCCATATCGACTCATTGACGGTATGGAATTTTTCGGGGCGATACATCAAAGAGAATGAGGGCACGTCTGTGAGATAAATCTCTACGAGTTCTGTGTAGATTTCATTCAGTTTGCCTGAGTCTTTCTCTAATGGTATTGCTTTGATAAGCTCATCAACGCGCGGGTTGCTGTACTGACCGAAGTTACCTGTCCAGTTTCCGTCGAGACCGTTAAACTCGGAGCTGAGCAGTGCACGGATACGGCTCCAAGGTTGCGCAGGAGAGATACCTTGTGTTGAGAACATAAAGATATCGAGCTCTGTCTGGAAGCCTGCCGTGTGAATTGTTTGATAGATTGACCAGTCGATGTAGTAGGTTTCAAGTTGAATACCTATTGCCGGTCCTGCTGCGGCTACAATTTCCATAGCCATTTGCCAGTCTGACCAACCATCGGGGCAACTGACTTTGAACGAGAGGATTTCGCCGTCGATTTCACGCCAGCCGCCGTTCGGGCCGCCGTTATCCGGATTTCTAAGAATTCCGGCATCATCAAGCAGCTTGTTTGCACCGTCAATGTCGTTACCTGTCCATTGCAGATGTGATACTGCGGATTGGTTATACATTGCCTGCTCGGGAGCAGTCGGGTTCATGAGCGAACGCGGGTAATCGCCAAATGACGGGCTTTGGTTTGTCATTGCGTTTGCAAGAATGAGGTCGTAGTCTGCAGCGATTGCGATAGCCTTACGGACTGCAGGATTGTCGATACCGACTGCAGGGCTGTTGAGGTTAAAGTATGCTGTGGGCATGTTTGCTGCAATAAACCACGGTTTTTCAGGCAGATATGTAGAAATCGGCAGCCCTTGCTCTTCCCAGAGCAGGTTGACGTTCATAATGAACTGTTGGCTGACGTCTACGTCGCCTGCTGCAATTGCAGAGTCACCTGCAGCATTTGTTTCGTAGTTGACGTTACCGATGTATTTCGGAGTCGGGAGTTTGCCCCACATGTCGGCATGCTGACCCCAGTAACCGTCGTCACGAACAAGGATTGTGCGGACATCGTCCATAAAGTACGGAGCATACGGACCTGAGAATACAACGTCTTCTCCGGCGTCTGCATACATAGCTGAAATGTCGCCGTCATTACGGTCAATCAGCTTTTCGAGCCATGCTTTTTGGTTGATGTAGTTTTGACCGAGGAATGTAATCATCATGAGTTGGTTTGCGGCTACGGTTGCACCTTCATGCTCAACAGTAACAGCCTTAATCACAACTGTGTCGTCATCTTGTGCTACGACATCGGCGATGTAAGGCGTCCAGTTTGCGTTGCCGTCACGGGAATACTTTGTGCCGAATTCCCATGAGAATGCAGCGTCATGAGCGGTGATTTTCGTGCCGTCGCTCCAAAGAGCGGCTTTTTTGATTTTGTACGTCAGCTCTGTGCCGTCGGTATTCCATGAGTAGTTACCGTCAGCAAGAAGCGGGATCATGCTGTTGTCGAGCATGTTGTACATGTATGGTGTCTCCATCATAACGAGACGGGCACCATCGGGGTCTTGCTGGATTGCAAGAGGATTGTTCATTTCGTTTGAAATCGGGTTCCATCCGTTTGAACTACCCCATTGGAAGCCATTGAACCACAGTGTTTCATTGCGTGGTACGTCTGAAATAACTTCCGGTTTGACAAATGGGTCTCTTGTTGCATAAGCACCGTCAGAGCCTGAGCCTGAGCCCGAGCCTTGCCCCCCCGAAGGTGTGCCGCTTCCACCGCCACCGCCGCCGTTGTTGTCGCCGCAGGCAGCCAACAATGAAAGGCACATGGCAACTGCAAGTGCAAGAGCGAATATGCGTTTTTTCATTTTCTTTCCTCCATAATTTTTTGTTACATCGTCACGGCAATGCCGTTTGACGTCGAAATGAATTTTATCACACCCTCTGTGCTTTTGCAAGTTATTCTTGGCTTTGTGTTATCGCTCACTAATAAAAGAAGGGGACTGCGAAAAATCCCCCTCTTTCATTATATTTTCATTTATTTTATTATACTGGTTCTGAGCTTTCGTTTACTACTTCGCCTGCTGCGTCACTGTCAACGTTTTCCTCAGCAACCTGACTTTTACGGTATACCCCTGCACTTTCATCAGCAGCTAATTCATCAGCAAGCGACTCATGACGCTTCGGGTCTTTATTGTTTGCCACCACACTTGCATTCATTGCCGCTTTGTACAGCTTCGAGTCATACTCTGCCAAAAAGCGGTGGTCCTGCATCGGCACAATATCGCCTTTTGAAATACGCATAGCAATTTTCATTGCAGTCATCTTCATGCGTGCTTCTCTTGCTATTGTATCATCTTCTGATTTAGTTTGATCTACTACACCTGTGTTTTTGTACTCCTCAAGAAGCTCCTCGACAGCTTCGGTTATTTCGTCCTGCTCTTCTTCCAAAAGCTCTTGATTTTTGATTTTCTGCGAAGCCCTTAGCGCGTCAATACTTATATCAATTCTGTCGACATTACTGAAATCGGTAATTTTGCGTTCGCTGCGATGCTTGTTTTGCGCTTGACTTTCAAAGGTGTAAGGCTGCGGCGCCTTGTTTGAATTTACATTGCCTACCATAGGTTATTCCTCCTTGATTTTCCTATGTGTCAAACTCCATTTCAACACAATTGTCTTTATTGGTGCAAAAAATACCCCATATTCGTAATATCGGTATTTCCTGCAACAATCTTTAGCCTATTCAGACAATATCCTTGCTCATCCTTACCATGATAATCAAGTTGTTTTCTATCGTTATCTCAAGACCCTTACTTCCCACTATACATCTGAGAAAAACCGCATCATTTCCGCGTTTATTTATGGTAATTTTATCCGTACCGTCATCAAATAACACAGTATAACCATCCGGTATGTCTCTTACATCAGCCATACCTGTGAGGTCATTTATGAGCTGCGTCGCATTGTCTCCTATGCGGTATTTACCCAAAATCAAAAATCCGTCGGTTCTTGTTCCCATGTGTTGAATACTGCTGCTTACAAACGGCTGGATAAACCAATACCCGAACATCATTTCCATGTCGGGGTCGCCGCTGTCTGCATAGGGCATACTGTAGACAGTATCATCTTCCGGCATCCAGTTCCCTGCGTCATCATACGGACCCATATGATTGCTCATATAATCAGTTCTTGATGAATATGTACTTTTCGCAACACTCAGGTCACTTTCGTCAAAAAATATCCCGTCAATACTGAACTCTATCACCGGCATTTTGTCGAGCTTCTTCACAGCCTCGGGAATACAGGCCGTCAAGAGTACAATCATAACCGAAACGAGTGCGAAACTTATAATTTTTTTCATTTGATACACCTTCCTTTTCATTACTTATCCCCTCTGAGGTATTTATCCATATTGATTTCATCTTTAATTTCAAGGTCACGCTCGCCTGCAAGCGACTCCCAGTGGTGCGTCAGCTCATGAGCAAGAACATCCTTTAAGTGCTTGCGATATCTTTCTTTTGAAATGTTGCCATAAACAGCACATAGCGAACCGTAGTACAAGACGATGTATCTGCCCATTTGGTTTCGGTGATATTCGCCGAGTATATAAAGCCTGCCGCCGGTATCCTTTTCATTTCTTTTGACTTCATCAAGCAAACTGACCCCGCCGTTTAATTCTTTGAAAATATCTTCAGGGAAGTCTGCTGCTATTTCGTCTAAAATAATATTCATTTCATCAATAGTAATCAAATTGTGCACTTCCTATTATTATATCCGCAATCATAATATTAGTTTGTAGCCAAATAATCAAGATTAAAGTGCCGCGCTCATGTATAATACGGATAAGGAGGTGAAAAGATGCGCGATTTAACTATACTATCTGCCGCGCTCGAAATAGTCGAAAAGCGCCTTTGCGAGCAAATGAACGCAGCAGACTTGGCAAAAGCATGTTTCTCTTCATACTCCGGTTTGCAAAAGTTGTTCGGATACGCTTTTGACTGCTCGGTAAGTGAATACATTACAAAGCGCCGTTTAAGCAGAGCATCAAATGAACTGCTAACAAGCAACAAAAGCATAACTGATATAGCTTTAGACTATCAGTATGAAGCCCCGGAAGCTTTTTCGCGTGCCTTTCGCCGTTTTTGGGGAATTACCCCAAGTGAGTTTCGCAAAACAAGACGTTTTTCGGAACTCCTGCCTAAATTCAAAATTGATAATAATTATGGAGGTTATATCATGTCAACAAGAAAACCAATTGATGTCAGCCGTCTTTATGATGAGTTGAAATTGCTCGGCGGTACTTATGCGTTTGGAATAGACATTGCAGGCTTTGAAGAAATTAACAATAAATATGGCTATGCTGCCGGGGATATCGTTATTGCCGAAGCATTTGCACGCATTGAGCGTGAGTTGTCGGATAATATGTTACTGTTTCGCACAGGCGGAGATGAGTTTGCCGTTGTTACTGCATACAAGGACGAAGCCGATGCGAAACTATTAGCACAAAAAATATCAGCTAAAAATAATGATGTTGCAAAAACAAATGAACTTGAAATACCATTTTCACTGCGCATTGGTATAAGTCAAGTTCCGAAAAAAGTATTAAGCTACCAAAAGGCACTGGCAATTTTATCTAATGCCGTCAATGAAGCGCGAAAAACTCCCGACGGCATAGCAGTATATGAAGCAGAGTAAAGCACTTTTTCCTGTCACACCATAAAATAATACCACTTACCCATTGGTGATGACCTGATGGTGTTTTTTTGTTGCGGATTTTTATAATGCCTGTTATTTTAGCTCGGGTAATTTAGTAAAATATGACAAGCAGTCGGAAAGAGGTTTTCAAGTAATGAAAGCAATATCAAATAAGCTTTGGAACAGGGATTTTTCCCTGTTAGTTTTTGGGCAAATCATATCTTTATTTGGTAATATGATACTCAGTTTTGCACTACCAATATATGTTCTTGATATAAGCGGCTCGGCTGCACTGTTCGGAATTGTATCGGGAGTGCCGTTCATTTCGTTATTAATTTTAACACCAATAGGCGGGATTATAGCTGACAGGTTTAGAAAGCAAAGGGTAATGTTCTGGCTTGATGCGGTTACTACGGCAATAATTGTTTTATATCTGATTTCAAGCGGACTTACGTCATCTGTTATACCTATAATAATTGTGAAGCTACTCACACTCAATGCAATCCAAGGTATGTATATTCCCGCTGTTCAAGCGAGCGTACCCGTTCTTGTGCCATCAGAAAAACTCACTTCAGGCAATGCTGCAGTCGGAGTCGTTAACTCTTTATCATCTATGATTGGTCTCGCAGTTGCAGGTGTTATGTATGCAAGATTTGGTCTTATACCAATTCTTGTAGTCAGTGCAATTTGCTTTGCAATCACGGCAGTTATGGACTTGCTAATACGCATTCCCTTCACCCCGCAAGATGCGTCCGGTGGTGTAGTAAATATTGTAAAAAGTGATATTTCACTATCATTTCGTTACATAACAATAGAAAAACCAATCCTTATAAAAAGTGTCGGCATGCTCTTTTTCATTATATTATTTCTTACATCAATTCTTATGATAGGAGTGCCTGTTATTATAAAAGAACACTTACACATGGGGATGGAATATGTAGGCATAAGTCAAAGCATAATGATGGTAGGCGGATTAATCGGCGGAATTATCGCAGGTGCAATCGGCTCAAAATTAACCATGCGAAAATCTTTGTTTATTATTGCAATTGGCAGTATTTTTATTGTTATTATGGGAATGGTTCTAATCATCGAAATGCCGGTCTTTATAGCTTATGCTATCCTGACAGCCTCAAGTGCTTTGCTATTCGTTACAATTCAAATAATGAATATTGCAGCTATCACTTTTGTCCAAACAGAAACACCAACACAGCTCATCGGCAAGGTAATGTCGCTGATAATGGTTCTCCCCTTCCTTGCACAAGGAATAGGTCAGGTGTTCTACGGTGCATTATTTGAGCAACTAAAAAATATACCATGGGTGATTGCATTCACAACGGCTCTCTTAGTAGCTATACTGGCATTATTTTCAAGAAAATTATTCAAATGAAATAATTTCCGACAAAATATAATTGGATACCATATTACACTCGTTTATTACAACCCTCATAATTGAGGGTTGTTTGCGTATTACAATAATCGTCATTCCATAATTGGGCTTCTATATAAACTTGACACGGTATCATCACCCTTATATAATTCACCCAATAATTCACAGAAAGAATGGTCATTATTATGAAAAATATCACAGGTTCTATCGAAATGGAAAACGGAGGGATTATTTCATTTGAGCTTTATCCTCAAGTTGCTCCTCAGTCTGTCCGCAATTTTGTACACTTAGTCCGCGAAGGTTTTTATGATGGTTTAAAGTTTCACCGAATTATAAGAGATTTTATGGTGCAAGGTGGCTGCCCTTTAGGCGACGGCACAGGTGATCCCGGATATTCGATTAAAGGTGAGTTTGATGATAATAATCATGAAAATGATATAAGCCATAAGCGAGGCGTACTGTCCATGGCAAGAAGCTCTAATTATAATTCGGCAGGTTCGCAGTTTTTTATTTGTCATGGTGACTCGCAGTTTTTAGACGGTTCTTATGCTGCTTTTGGAATGGTCACAGACGGCATGGATATTGTTGACGAACTCGCCGAAACCCCTGTTACCGACAGCAACGGTACCGTCGCACCTGATTATATGCCGGTTATTGCATCAATTACAATTGACGGCGATTTTGACTTCCCAAAGCCGGATATGATGTAATCCCACCGATTATGTTTTCTCAAGAAGGCAGCAGCATTCTATATTTGCCGTCCTTGGGAACATATCTACAGCGCAAATGTCGCTCACCATATAACCTTCAAGCAGCTTAAGGTCACGTGCCATAGTTGCAGGATTGCAGGATACATATATTATACGCTTTGCTTTTAATTCAAGTACATTGTTAATCACCGCGGACGACAGACCTTTGCGTGGCGGGTCAACAATTATGCAAGTGGGTTCCGGAATATCCATATGCGGGTTTGCTGCGTCAGCGTTGATAAAATCAATGTGTGACAACTTGTTATGGCTTGCGTTTTCGTGTGCGGTTTTTATCGCATCGGGATTTTGTTCGATGCCGATTGCGTACCCGGCATCACGTCCGACAAAAAGTGTCATTGCTCCTACGCCGCAATATAAGTCAACTAAGGTATCATTTTTATTCAGATTTGCGTATTCACGGGCTTTTTGGAAGAGTAGAAGCGCCGCTCCGATGTTTACCTGAAAAAAGCCGGACACCTTAAAAATCAAACCGTCCAATTCCTCTTCAATTGGTTCGTTAAGCCCGCTCCGTCCCGAACGAATTATAATCGCACGACTTCGTTTTTGCGATTTTATGGCATTGTTTATATCGTCTCTTAGTAATAAACAATGATTAACGGGGACTATTCCATGGCTTCCGGCACGGTAAAATCCTGCGTGGGTTCCGTCTGAGTGTAAAACAGCTTTGTTTCGGTACCCAGTTACTTGCCCTGTGTTCAAAACGGATTTAACTCGGACAGATAATCCGCCTATTCGTTCTAAAGCATCGTTGACACGTTTGAGCTTTAAATCCAGTTCTTCTTCATAAGTAATATGCCGAAAATCGCAACCTCCGCATTCGGGATAGACGGAGCAGTCAGGTTCTATTCGGTGCGGTGACGGTGTTATTATACGAACTATCTGTGCTCGCGCACTTCGAGGTTTTTCTTCCGTTAGTCTTACCTCAAGAAAATCACCCCGTGCCGAACCCCGGACAAAAACCACCTTGCCGTCATCAAGCCTTGCAACACCGTCTCCATCCGAATTATATCCTGTTATTGTTACGTTATAAGTAATAATATCGTTTTCCATAATTTCTTTAATTTCCACTTCTGCTACCAATTATATTACTATAAAAACAGTGGTATTTCAATGACCCACCCGAATATTTAAGTTCGGCGGCCGACGTACATCAAATGCTCCGACCAGCTGAGATATTCTTCTTTTTCAAACAACTTTTCTGCGATATCAAGCAAAGCTTCTTTTACCTCAGGTGTTTGCTCCATGAATTTGTGTTCATTGGGAGCAAGCACACCTTCCTGCCCAAACAGGTGCAGTTTTTTTAGCGGGAACTGCTCCATGAATGGCAATACTTCACTTTGATTGATAAAGAATGCTTGTGTGAACGCTCTTCCCGCGTAGTTTTCGCCTGCAACAAGCGGAACCAAAAATCGCTCTTCGTCCGGATTTGCAAACTGTTCAGGAAGTTCGCGGAGCATAAAAACCAATCCCCCGCTCATACTGATAAATGCAGCAAATAGCAAACCACCGGGTTTGAGCAGCTTTAGCGCTGCATTAACAGCTTTAATCCTGTCATTTTCATCGAGCAAATGATAAAGCGGACCCATAAGGAGCACATGGTCAAAAAGCTGACTGCTATCAGAAAGTTGTTCCCGCAATACAGCCTCAACCTCTCTTGCATCGCCGTTTATTGCACGAACAGCTACTCCTGTTTCAAGCGAGCGTTTGTTGACATGATTGACATTTTCTGCCGAAAGATCAAACAGCGTGACATCGCAGCCTTTTTCGGCGAGATAAAACGAATATCGACCCGGCCCTCCTCCAATATCAAGGACTGTATCACCGGGTTTAATATAACGGTCAAGCATCCGACATGTCAGGAGAAATTCCGGCCTGTCCACGATACGTTCCCATTCGTAAGATACGGACTTATCGTAGAACTCCTGTACGATTTTTACACTGTTTTCTGCTGTGATGTTGTCTTGTGCGTGATTGTTCATTTCATTTTCCTCCAATTTTTGCGTTTTCGCTAAAAAAACAAACGGCTAAAGGTTTCTACTTCCCTTAGCCGTTTTATTACTTTTATAACATGAATTGTTTGTTTTAACTCATATTCGCAACAAAAGACTAAGCCTGTGACTTCCTGTCGGAAGCACTGACATTGTATCTGTATCAAAACATTTGTTGCTGATATATATGTTCACAGTTTTTGACCTTTCATGAATTTCGAAGTTTACAATAACAGGATTATAAATGAATGTCAATATTTAATTCGTCAGTATTCACTATAATTGTACCTCAATAACCATCTCTCTACTATACTTTCAAGACCTCTTTTTATAGGCTTACCATCTTCAATAATTGATTTATGGTTACCATCTGCTAAAAAAGATGACATTCCTTTTTGATTTGCTAAAAACCATATTCCCCAATTCTCAAAATTCCATTCGTTTGAATACTCACTGCATTCATAATCGACATAATAAAGCAAACCTTGTCGTTCAATAAAATTAGTAGGAAAATAGTCAATGTTTAATTGATTTTGATACAATACCCTGCACATATCGAATATTTGAGTTATGTGTTTATCAGTAATCCGATTGTCTGCTGCTATCTTTGCAAGCGTATCACCGTTAATATACTCTTTAACTAAAAACTGTTCTTCTTGGCAAAAGTGTAATAGCTTCGGAACAGGTAATCCTAACTTGCTCAGAGTTTCATAATCCCGCAGTTCGCTGTTTAGTTTATTTTCTTCAAATTGATAATAATCACATGGTTCATAATGGATTTGTTTTACCACAACCTCATCTGCATCTGATTTTGCAAGGTATGTATATCCACCTTTACCTTTTGCAATCAGCTTAGTAACTGTATACAATTTTTCGTTAATTTTAATTATTTGATTTATCATTATTATTAACCTCGCTAACCAGGATTTGCTTGCGTAAAACGCACCAATCTGTGTGTTTGCATTCCGGACAGGTCATCCAGCGTACTTTATGACTGCCGGTGCTAAAGAATGTTCGCCTAAGTGTTTATATAAGTTAAAAAGTGTAGCAAATTCTAAAGAACACAATATAGTAAGTGCTACACATTCTTAATTACTCGCACCATGTTTTCTTGAAGCCTGTCAAGCCCTGATAAATCAGCTTAGTTTAGGCTTGACAGTCGAAAGAAACAGGTATAATTAATTATGGATTGTAAT